>Ga0164243_10000092_pt1 | contig 231695 bp, 236 predicted proteins | sample OricompcompostOP_FD_108781 | JGI IMG/M metagenome (GOLD analysis project Ga0164243, IMG submission 108781) | Organic Plus compost microbial communities from Emeryville, California, USA - Original compost - Organic plus compost (OP) | ecosystem: Engineered > Solid waste > Mixed feedstock >... | reverse complement strand
CAGGTTCGCACTGTCACAGTGTGGGCATTGCATCGATCGGCTCCCCGCAAATCACCTCAAGCTACACCAGTAGAATCCGTAAAGCGCCGATTGTAAACACTGCCCCGCAAGGGGGAGGGTGTTCATCGAGGCTGTTGCTCTGTCCTCTCCTCACACCCCGAGCGGCACCTCCCCCCTTGCGGGGGAGGTTGGGAGGGGGGTGACCCACCCGGATATATCGATCCAGCTGTATCTATCCCCTACTCCTCCCCGGCCTTGAGCCGGGGGCTAGCTTGTGATGTATAAAGCCCACTAACCGAAGTCCTGCTCCACCGCCTTTTCCACCCGTTCCCCGCTTCGGCGGGGATTTTTGTCGGCCGGACATCTCGAATGCCCGGCCCGCACCCGCCTTTTCCACCCCGATCTCAAAACCAATATCGGAACTGAAAATGCACCAATTTCCTTCGCTCGAATCCCTCGGGCCGCGCATCTGCATCTGTGGCCCTTCCAATGCCGGCAAATCCACGCTGGCAGCCGCCATCGGCAACAAGCTCGGCAGGCCCGTCGTCCACCTGGACCAGCTCCACCACCAGCCCAACACCAACTGGGTGCCGCGTCCGCGCGAGGAGTTCGAAAAACTCCACGATGCAGCCATCCTCGGCGACAGCTGGGTGATGGACGGCAATTATTCCGGGCTCTACCCCAAGCGCATGGCCCGGGCCAGCAGCATCATCCTGCTGGGCGACAACCGGTGGGCCAATTTCAGGCGCTATCTGCGGCGAACGCTCTTCCAGAACAGCGCGTCGGCAATCTCGAGGGCGCCCAGGACAGCATCAAGTGGGTGATGGTCAATTGGATTCTCGTCCACCAGCCGAAGCGCCGTTCGCGGGAAATCAAGCTCCTCAAGAGCTACGGCCTTCCCATGATCAAGCTCGACTCGATGCGGGAGTTGAATGCGCTGTATTCGGCCTGGGGCCTTACGCGCTAGGCCTACCGCCAGCGTCCGTAGCGCCAGGGCAGATACCAGTGCGCCGTGTCCGGAAGCTTTTCGGGCACGGGATCGTAGCCATGCGTGCCGCCTGGCCGGCAGCGGAAAAACCGCGCCAGCCCCATCCAGCCGCCCGGCCAGAAGCCGAAGGTCCAGATGGCGTCGCGCGTATACTCCGAGCAGGTCGGCAGATGCCGGCAGGTACGCCCGGTAATCGCCGACAGCGTGTAGCGGTAGATCGTGATCAGCAGCACCGCCAGTACCTTGAACGGCAGGTCGACGATCGACCAGAAGGTGACGGCGAACCGGTTCATTCCCTCAGGCCGCGCCGCGCTCGGCCTTGCCTTCGATCTGGTCGAGGGCATCCACAACCGCCTCGAAGACCAGCAGGGTCGAGGTGTGGCGGGGCGTGTAGTCGCGGACGGGTTCGAGGTATTTGAGGTCGCTCCACTTGCCAGCGGGCGGTGTGCCGCCGGCCTTGAGCATGGCGACCATCTGGTCGCGCACGCGCCGGAACTCGGCCGCCGGCGTGCCGACTATCTCGCGGGCAACAATAGAAGCCGAAGTCTGGCCCAGCGCGCATGCGGAAACCTCGTGGCCGTAATCGGTGATGATGCCGTTGGTGACCTTGATGCCGACGGTGACGACCGAACCGCAGATGCGGCTCACCTTGCGTGCCGAAGCGTCGGCATCGGCCGGGATCGGCGCCTTGGGCGGATTGCCCGCGATTTCGAGTATCTTTTCAGAATAGAGATCGCTGAGTTCCATCAACCAAACAATTCTGTTTCTTGTGACCGCTCACTGCCCCCTTATATAAGAAGCTACGAACGGCTCGGAAGAGCGTATCGCGGCACGGCAGACGAACCGGTGCGGGAACCTCCCTTCCGACCGCGGCGTCTATGTGACGTGCCAACAGGAGCCCACGTTAGGAAGCAACGTCATGGACGCCAGCGTTAAGTCTTCGCTTTTGAAGCCCGCGGAAATTGAAGAGATCGTTCGCCCCACCCAGGAAGAGGCGGAGGCTGCCGTGCGCACGCTGATCGCCTGGGCCGGCGACGACCCGACGCGCGAAGGCCTGCTCGACACGCCCGGCCGCGTCGTGCGCGCCTATCGCGAATTCTATGCCGGCTACGAGCAGAGCCCGTCCGACGTCCTCACCCGGACGTTCAAGGATGTGGGCGGGTACGATGACATCGTGCTCCTCAAGGACATTCCGTTCTCTTCGCATTGTGAACACCACATGGTGCCGTTCCTCGGCAAGGCGCACGTCGCCTACCTGCCGCATGACGGCGTCGTCGGTCTTTCCAAGATCCCGCGCCTCGTCGAGGTCTTCGCTCGCCGCCTGCAGACGCAGGAGAACCTGACGGCGCAGATCATCGACGCCATCAACGAGAACCTCAATCCACGCGGCGCCGCCGTAATGCTGGAAGCCGAGCACATGTGCATGACGATGCGCGGCGTGCGCGCCCACGGCGTCAACACGATCACGCACCGCTTCACCGGCGTTTTCGCCGAGGACCGCGAGGAGCGCGACCGCTTCTTTGCTTTCGTCGGCAAGCGCTGACACTAGCGCTCAATCATGGTGCGGTTTAAAAGCCGCAGCATGACAATAGCTTTCGCCACCCAGACCGGTCTCACCCACGAAGACATCGACGAAGGTGCGGTGTTCGCGCCGCGTTTCGACGCTGCAGGGCTCGTCACGGCTGTCGCCGTCGATGCCAACGGCGGTCGCGTGCTGATGGTCGGGCACATGAATGCCGAGGCCCTGGCGAAAACGCTGGAAACCGGCGAGGTCCACTACTGGTCGCGTTCGCGCCAAAAGCTCTGGAAAAAGGGCGAGACCTCGGGCGAAATCCAGAAGCTCGTCGAAATGCGCACCGATTGCGACCAGGACGTCGTGTTGCTGACGGTCGAACAGACAGGCCGCGGCGCCGCCTGCCACACCGGCCGGCACTCGTGCTTTTACCGGCGCGTTGTTGTTTCGGATGGTGCAGCCAGCCTTGCCGATACGGGCGAGCCACGACTTTTCGATCCGAAGCAGGTTTACGGCGGCTAGGTCGGACAAGAACAAGCTGGGCCCCGGCTCAAGGCCGGGGAGGACTCGTTGTTGGATTGAGATAAAACCTTTAGCTCAGCGATAGTTCTCCATCTAACCACCGGTCCTCCCCGGCCTTGAGCCGGGGTCCCGCTTCCTTTCGATCTATCTGTGTGCACTAAGCTCTACTCACCCACGGCCACCTAATAATGCGGAGGCGGCGGTTCGTCCTGCGGCGCCAGCGCCGGGTTGGCTTCGACTTCGCGCACCTGCTCGGAAAGCTTGGCCAGCTGGCGCTTCAGCGCGTCGATCTCCTGCCACTGGCTGGTGACGGTGCCGTTGAGGTCATCGATCACCTGCTCCTGATAAGCGACGGTGGTTTCGAGCTTTTCGATTCGCGCTTCCAGTTCGCCAGCCATCACTCCCTCCTTTCGAAGAACTGCACCAGGACGAGCCCGGCCAGGAACCCGCCGAGATGGGCCTGCCAGGCCACCTGCACGCCCTCCCCCGTGAACGCCGGCAGGATCGGCACGGCGGCGTTAAGCCCCAGCCAGATGATGGTGAAGGCGCGTGAGCGGGAGTTGACGAAGAGCTCGCGCCAGGTCGCGAGATGCCGGCCCAGCACGATCTGCTCGCCGGTCTCGGGATGTGCCGCGACGATCACCGGCTGGAAGATGAAGCGGGTGGCAGCGCCGGTGAGTCCGGCAATGCCGCCGGAGGCGCCGACCAGCAACTGCACGGATGGCAGCGTCGTTGCCGCAAAAGCGATGGCGCCGACCGCGGCCGAGATAAAAAAGATCACGAGTGTCGGTATCGATTCGTAGCGTCGCGCCACCGGCGTTGCGAAGATCACCAGCCAGGCAACGTTGATCAGCACGTGCTCCCAGCTCGCATGCAGGAAGGCATGGGTGAAGAGCGTCCAGGTGAGCGGCCAGTAGCCGCCTGGAAAGGCGTCAGGCGCGATCAGCCGGGCGGGAACGAAGCCTGCCCATATGGTTAACTGGTCGAGCCCTTCCGGACCCAGAACGAGGGTCGAGGCGAGGTGGATTGCCAACAGGATGCCGGCGAGCGCCGTAACGACGCGCGGCAGCATGAAGATCGGCTCGCGCTCCGTAGTGCCTGCTTCCGGGCCCTGCTGGTCGTCGGCCATGCGCTGAGACTCCAAATTGTAACTTTTTGCTTTGTCCCGAAGTTATCCACATTGCGCCAGCGACATTAACCTTACCATTTGATTAATGGCGATTTCGTCCCAAGCTTTTGGCACTGTCTGGGGGCGGCGAACGACTCTCCGGAGACGGGAAGCCGGATGGTGGCAAGAGGCAAAAACAATGCAAAAAGCAAGCACCAAGACGCTCTATGACTATTGGAACGCCTTGAGAGGCTCGCGCAGCGCCCCCGACCGCCGCGACATAGACCCCACCCGGATTCGCACCGCGCTGGCAAATACTTTCATCCTCGAACTCGGGGAAGAGAACAGTTTCGTGTTCCGGCTGGCCGGTTCGCACCTGTGCACCGCCTATTGCCGCGAACTCAAGGGACGCTCCTTCAGCGGCCTCTGGCACGAACGCGATCGGGATGCGCTGGAAACAATGGTCCGCGCGGTGACGGAAGATCATGCCGTCGCCCTCGTCACCTTCCAGGGCACGACGCCGATCAACACCAAGGTCTCCTTCGAGACCATCCTGCTGCCCCTCAGGCACAACGGCTCCACCCAGACACGGCTTTTGGGCGCCATGACGGCACTCGAGGATCCGTACTGGCTCGGCGTGCAGGCTGTGGTCGAGCAGCGCATCACCGGCTTGCGACTCATCTGGCCGGACGATGCCGCCATCTCCGACATGGGGCGCGACGTGGAAACGGCGCTTCCCGATGTCGCCTATGCTTCGGGCGCGGCTCCTGCCCCGATCGCATCGACCGTTTTCGGCCGTTCGGCCCGCCGCTATGCCCACCTTGCGGTAATCGACGGCGGCCGGAACTAAAACGCTATTTGGCGCGCTTGAAGACAACGCCATTACAATCGGTTAACCAAAACTGATTACCGTTGCTTTGTGAAATCTGTCATACGGCATAATTGCGTCCATGTTCATTGAAGAGCCCGTCTTCCGCCCGGTAAAGGCCCCTGCCCGCAGCCAGGCGGACATGCCGCGCTTCCAGCGCGTGAAGATTTCGGTGCTCGGCCGCTACATGCTGGCGGACCGGCGGGAGTTCCCGTGCCAGGTTCTCGAAATGTCGCCCGGCGATGCCGTGGTCATTGCGCCGGCGCAAGGCATAGTCGGCGAGAAGGTCGTTGCCTATCTCGATCATCTCGGGCGCATCGAGGGCGCAATCCTCGAAATGGTGGACGGCGGCTTCCTCATGGAAGTGAGCGGCACGCCGCGCAAGCGCGACAAGCTCGCGGCCCAGCTCACGTGGCTCGCCAACAAGGACATCCTCAATCTTCCCGAGGATCGCCGCCATGAACGCGTCGTGCCCGACAACCGGCATTCGACCGTCGTGCTCGACGATGGCCGCCGCTACAATTGCAAGATCATCGATATCTCGCTTTCCGGCGCGGCGATCGAGCTGGCGGTGCGGCCGGCAATGGGTACGCCGGTAACACTCGGGCGCATGCGGGCCCGGGTCGTCCGCCACTTCCCGAATGGCGTGGCGGTGGAGTTCGCATCGGCCCAGGAAATGCTGACGGTCGTGCAGCAGAACCTGCGGGTGAACTAGCCCACGGCGACGTGGTTAAACAGACCTGAATCGAACGCATAAAACTCGATTCAAAACTGCATCTCAGTTTTTCTAACGGGGCAAGACGGCCCTCCTAACGTGGTCTCCAACAGGAGATCACCAAATGGCCGTCGCCAAGAACCTCGTTGGAATCGTTGCTGCAGCGCTCGCGTTCTTCGCCCTTGCAGGCGCAGCTTCGGCCCAGGCCGTGGATTTCACCAACGCCGCCTTCACCCCGGTCTCGACCGCTTCGACGAGCATCCCGGTCGGTGCCTCCGAGTTCTGCCAGCGCTTTCCTGCCGATTGCCGCCCCAATACCGATATCGTGCCGGCGGCCGCGCTGACCGAAGCGAGCTGGAACCAGCTGCTTTCCGTCAACGCCTACTTCAATGCCAATATCGTGCCGGTGACCGACCAGGAGCTCTACGGCATCGACGAGTTCTGGACCTATCCGAACGGCTACGGCGATTGCGAGGACATCGCGCTCGCCAAGCGCCGCCAGCTGATCCAGGACGGCTGGTCGCCGAGCGACCTCATGATAGCCGTTGTGCGCCAGCGCAATGGCGAAGGCCATGCCGTGCTGATGGTGCGGACCGACCGCGGCGACCTCGTCCTCGACAACCAGGATGGCAGCATCCGCGTCTGGACCGAAAGCCCCTACCACTTCCTCAAGCGGCAGTCGCAGACCGATCCCTCGCAGTGGGTCGACATCTACGACGAACGCCCGACCATCGTCGCCGCCGCCTACTGAGCGAACGATACATCCGGAAAGATCAAGGGCCGGTTCCGCGAGGGACCGGCCTTCGCTTAGTGGAAGATCGCGAGGTACGCGGCCATGAACAGCAGGCCGGTGATAAAGGCCCAGCCGAAGGCGACGAGCGAGCCGACCAGGACTGAAACCAGCGAGATCGCGCCGCTCCGCTCCTGCTGCCAGCCGAGCTGCAGCATGATGAAGGGGCCGCAGATGAAGCTCATGAACACGTGGCCCATCGTGTGGGCATAGGTCTTGCCGTCATAACGCAACATGGCAGGCTCCCGGAAAACCCCCTGGTAGAGATGCGTGCCGGCAGCGGCCAGCACGAGGCCGACCGCTATCAGATAGAAAGCCAGCATTAGTTCCATGCTCATCGCCTACCCCCGATTGCGCAGCCAAGGCAATTGTTAACTATTCGTTAAACATAAAATGCGCTCAATCGGCTGTCACCCGGTCTCGGAAAGTCTGGTTAACGGCAATGGCGTCCTCGGCCCAACCAGCGGTCGGCTTCAATCTCCTGGCCATCACGCTCATCCTGGCAATTGCCGGGCTGAGTGCGGTTTACGGCTTGGGTATGCTGGAGAGCCGGGATTCCGGCGCGAGTGCCGAGGACAGCGTCGTCACCAGCAATCTCGGCGGGCGGCCGCTGACGATTCCCGCGGCCTGGCTGCCGGACGGCACGACGGACAGCGACGATTTCGCCAGCCGGATCGACCTGCGTGTCGACCTACCGCTGGGCCCCGACAGCGAGAACGAGCCGGTCGACATCATGCTGGTGCCGCGCAGCCAGGCACGGCCGAGTGCCGCCCTGCTGGACGGCGTCTATCTGCACATGTTCGAGGCAGAAGAACTGAGCGGGCCGCCGGGACTGATCGGCAAGCCCCTGAAAGCGCAGGAAGGCTATGCCGGCGAGACCGTCTGGTACGATCCGCTCTCGGCGCAGCCCTTCGTCGCCAAGTGCATGGCGCCGATCGAGGATGGCGGGGAATCGTGGTGTCTCAGGACCGTGGCGCTGGCCAAGGGAATCGCCGCAACCTACAGGTTCAGCGCGGCCCTGCTGCCGCAATGGCACAGTTTCGACACGCAGATGAATGCCGTACTGAAGCGGATCGGGGCGCTTTGAAGCGCCCCCGAGGCACCGCTCGCGCTAGTTGATGTCGTCGAGATCGACGTCGAGGATCGCCATCTGGAAATTGTAGGACCGGTCCCCGTCCTCGTCGTCGACATAGATCAGGCCCACGAATTCCTCGCCGACATAGACCTCGACGGAATCGTCCTTGCGCGGGCGCGGACGCACATCGATCGAGCGGTTGCCGAATTTCTGCTGCAGGAATTTCTGGAGCTTGATGATTTCGGGGTGGTTCACAAGCGGCTCCTTAATGGTGACAGGGCGTCAATTTACGGCTTCGAAGAGCAGACGCCTACCCGCGCTTTGCCTTTTCCCCGCGAGATTGGGCAACAATCAGGCGCCGTTCTCATAAACCATGACCATCTGGTCCATGACCGAAGCCGGCTGGGCGCAGCCCGCTTCGCCGATCACCCGGGCCGGCACGCCGGCGACGGTGACACGTGGCGGCACTTCCTTGAGGACGACCGAGCCGGCGCCGATGCGCGAGCAATCGCCGATGCGGATATTGCCGAGGATCTTGGCCCCTGCCCCGATCAACACGCCGTTGCCGATCTTGGGGTGCCGGTCCTGGTCGGACTTGCCGGTACCGCCGAGCGTTACGCCCTGCAGCATCGATACGTTGTCGCCGACCACTGCTGTCTCGCCGATGACGAGGCCGGTGCCGTGGTCGAGCATGATGCCCTTGCCCATCGGCACGGCAGGGTTGATGTCGACCTGGAAGACCTGGCTGGAACGGCTTTGCAGGTAGAGAGCAAAATCGCGCCGGCCGGCCTTGAAGAGCGCATGCGCGAAGCGATGCGTCTGGATGGCCTGGTAGCCCTTGAAATAAAGCAGCGGCTCAATGGCGCGATGGCATGCCGGATCGCGCTCGAGCGTTGCGGCGAGGTCGGCTCGCGCCGCTATCCCGATCTCGGGATTTTCCGACAGCATTTCGTGGAAGGCCTGGCGAATGAGGTCGCCCGAAACGTCGTCGTGATGCAGCCGCTCGGCCAGCCGATGGGCAAGCGAAGCCTCGAAGGTCTCATGGTTGAGGATGCTCGCCACGACCATCGACGACAGCGACGGTTCGCTGGCAACGATATCGCGAGCCCCGGCGCGCACGGCGTCCCAAACGGGATCGACCGCCTTGACGTGTGACGCCGCCTTCATGGTGTTGGTCATTCAAGGCCTCCAAGCATAGGCCACCGGATATAAGGTATCCTGTGCTCACAAACAAAGCCTTGACGGCGGCGATGGTTCACAATTGTGCGGGAGATGAGGATTGCCTTGCCAAAAAGGCAAGCACCGCTTCCTTGAAGCGCTTGTCGCCGGTGGCCAGCATGTGGTTGCGGCGCGGGATGGTGAAAGCCTCGCCCTGCGGCAGCAGCGTGGCCAGTTTTTCGGGCGAGCCGGCCATGTCGTCGTCTTCGCCGACGGCGACGAGCACCGGCACGGCGATGCGCCTGACATCCTCGATGACCATGGGCTGGCGCGACGTCATCATGCAGGCGGCGAGCGCCGCGCGATCCGATTTCGAATGGTCCGCAAAGATGCGGAACTGCCGGCCCGTGGGATGGGTCACGTCCGAAAGCTTTTCGGCATTGAGCGCATCGATGATCTCGCGCGAATCGTCGAGGCCGTTGATGAGGTTCATGCCCATGCCGCCGAAGACGGCGGCACGCACGCGCGACGGCGCCTGCAGCGCCAGGAAAGCGGAGATACGCGCACCCATCGAATAACCGATGACGAAAACCCGATCGAGGCCGAGATGATCGAGCAACCGCTCGGCGTCCCCGGCCATCAGGCTCGGATAGTAATAGTCCGGCTCGTATAGCTTTTCGGACTGGCCGTGACCACGATTGTCGAAGGCGACGGCCTGGAAACCCGCCTGGTTCAGCACCTCCACCCAGCCCGTCTGCACCCAGTTGACCTGGATGCTCGAGCCGAAGCCGTGGATGAGCAGGACCGGCACGCCTTCGCCAAACACCTCATAGGCGATGGAAATGCCGTCGGAGGAAAAGGTGGGCATGTCTCAGCAGTTTCCGTCAGTGGCTTCGTTAAACGTGGCCGCAACGAACATCCTGCTCGATTTCACCCCCCTCCCAACCTCCCCCGCAAAGGGGGAGGTGCCCCTCAGAGTGTTTTGCGGGATCAAGCCACAACTTCGATGCAACACCCTCCCCCTTGCGGGGAGGGCTGGGGAGGGGGTGACCAGTGCAGGATGCCGATCGTCCTTACTCGTATAGCTACACCTGTAGTTGTATTCCACCCCGTCGGAACGCCCTTTCCTTCCAGCGTCCGCTTTTGTATGGTCCGCCGCGTTCCGGCATGTCTTTTCCGCAGGTCTTTCGATGGCAAACGCGACCATTCCCCATTTCCACAATACCGAGGGCCTGCGCCAGATCGAGGTGGGTTCGAAGGAATTCATGTGCGTGGGGGCCCTGCCCCCGTTCGACCATCCACACATCTATATCGACATGGGCAAGGACAACGACATCGTCTGCTCCTACTGCTCGACCCACTACGTCTATAATTCCAAGCTCGCCCCCGGCACCTCTTCCCCGCTTTCCGCGGTCTACGACGCGGCCTGAGTTCAACGCGCCATGGCCGGCGGGCGCACGATCTTCATCGCCGGCGCGGGGATAGCGGGCCTGACGCTGGCGCTGGCGCTGGCCAAGTTCGGTGCGACAGTGGTCGTGCTGGAGCGCAACGCCTCCATCCAGGAAGTCGGCGCCGGGCTGCAGATCAGCCCCAATGCGCGGCGCGTGCTCAACCGCCTCGGCCTCGACAAGGCGATCACCGCCAGAAGCTTCGAGCCCGAGGGGCTGGACGTCTATCCCTTCCGTTCCGAAAAGCCGCTGGCAACGCTGAGCCTCGGAGCAACGGCGCGGGCCCGCTACGGCCTGCCCTATGCGGTGATGCACCGGGCGGACCTGGCGGAAATCCTCGCGAGCGCCTGCAGGCGTTTCGCCAATATTGACATCGTCTTCGGCGTGAAGCATTTCGACGTGGCCGGGCATGCGCGCGGACTTTCGGTGCTGGTCGACGAGGGCGCCGGGCAGATGCGCGAAGGGCATGCCTTTGCCTTCGTGGGCGCCGACGGCGTCAATTCGACGACGCGCACCGATGTGCTCGGCGGTCCCGCCGCGCAACCGACGGGCCGCATGGCGTGGCGCGTGCTGCTCGAGCCGCACGAGGTTGAAGGGCAACTGGCGCTCGACCGCACCAGCGTCATCATGGCGCCGGGCTACCATGCCGTGTGCTATCCGCTGCCCTATCGCCGCAAGGTCAACCTCGTGCTGCTGACCGGCGAGAAGGCGGCGCGCAGCCGCGATGGCGATTTCAACCGCCGGCCGGCGCTGCCGATGGCGGTGCTGCGGAGCAGCCGGCTCGACACGCTGCTACAGCGTGCCGGCGATCGCTGGGGCCTTTGGCCGCTGCTGGCGGTTAAAGCCGAGAGCTGGCACGACGGCCCGATCGGGCTGATCGGCGATGCCGCCCACGCCATGCTGCCGTTCCAGGCGCAGGGCGCGGCCATGGCGATCGAAGACGCGGCGATCTTAGCGCCGTTGCTGATGACGGAGCCGGCCGCTGACGCCGCCTTCCGACGCTACGAGAACCTGCGCCGCCGGCGCGTGGAGCGTGTAGTGGCTTTATCGGCGGCTAACGGCCGCGCCTTCCACATGGAATGGCCGTTCACTCTGGCCCGCGATGCGGTGATCCGGGCGCAGGGCCCCGAGGGGCACCTCAAGCGGCTCGACTGGCTCTACGGCTACGATGCGGCGCCGGAAGCCGAGATCGGCGCGCCGAACCGGCCTTCCTGATAATCGCGAAACGCCTGCAGGATTTCCTGGCGCGTATTCATGACAAAGGGGCCGCCACGCACCACCGGCTCGCCGATGGGCTTGCCGGCAACCAGAAGCACGTCGGCACCTGCGCTCGTTTCGAACGCAACTTCGTCGCCAGCGCCCAGCACGGCCACCTGGCGCGCAGAGACGTCGGTTCCAGCGACACTGACCGTTCCCGAAATCACCACCAGAAAAGCGCTGCGATCGGCAGGAAGTTTTTCGGTGAAGCTGGCGCCGGCAGCAAGCGCGACGCGCAGCATGAGCGGTTCGGTAGAGCCGGCATCGATGGCGCCTTTCGTTCCGGAGGCGGTCGTGCCCACCAGGACCGCGGCATCGGCGCCGGGCTGGGTCTCGTGCGGAATCGTCTCGGCGGGCGCGTTGACATAGGCCGGCGGATCGAACTTTTCCGCCTTGGGCAGGTTCAGCCAGAACTGCAGCCCTGCGCGCCGGCCGGATTCCGAGCCGGACGACTCGCCGTGCAGCAGGCCGCTGCCGGCTCGCATGAACTGCACGCCGCCAGCACCAACCTCGCCGCTGTTCCCCTTATTGTCACGGTGCTGCATCGTGCCGTCGATGATCACCGAGATGGTGGAAAAGCCGCGATGCGGATGCGGCGCGAAACCGGACTGCTTGCCGCCTTCGGATTCGAACCAGTCGAGCAGCAGAAAGGGATCGACCTGAACCAGTTCCGGCGTGCCGAGATAGCGGCGAAGTTGCTCGCCGTCTTCCGCAACGCGGACACCGCCAGTGATCTGCGCAACCTCGCGAGCCGTCATTTTGTAGCTCCGGTTATTATTTGTAACTGGAGATAAGGATCGTGATGTCGACGTGCAAGTGGGTGCCGCGACGCCTCATTTTGACCCTTACCCACCGGCATCATGACCCTCAGGGCTTTCGCGCTTGCCTTGCCCGGTCCGCCTGTGTCAACTGCGCGGGCACCACAGAGTTCCAAGACGGTAGCATGCAAGCCGAGACCCGTTCCCGACTAACACTGGCCTGTATTCTCATAACAATTCTGCTCGACATGATCGGGCTGGGAATCATCGTTCCGGTGCTGCCCGAGCTGATCGAGCAGCTGACCGGCGGCAGTGTCGGACAGGCGGCGGTGATCGGCGGCTACCTCGTCTTCGTCTATGCGCTGATGCAGTTCCTGTTCTCTCCGGTGCTGGGCAACCTTTCCGACCGCTTCGGGCGCCGACCGATCCTGCTTCTGTCGCTGCTGGGGCTCACGGCCGATTACATGCTGATGGGCTTTGCGCCGGTCGTCGCCTTCCTGTTCCTGGGGCGGCTACTCTCGGGCGTGTCCGGCGCAGCGGTGGCGACCGCGACGGCCTATATCGCCGACATCACGCCGCCCGACAAACGGGCGCAGCGCTTCGGCCTTATCGGGGCGGCCTTCGGGCTCGGCTTCATCATCGGGCCGGTGGTCGGCGGTGAGCTGGGCGGCTACGGGCCACGCGTGCCGTTCTATGCAGCGGCGGGGCTGGCCTTCGCCAATTTCCTGTTCGGGCTGTTCGTCCTGCCGGAAAGCCTCCCAAAGGAGCGGCGCCGCAAGTTCGACATCCGCCGCGCCAACCCGTTCGGGGCGCTGCTGGCGCTACGGCAATATCCGGTCGTGCTGTGGCTGCTCTTCGCGCTGTTCCTGCTGTCGCTGGCTAGCCAGGCCTTCCCCTCGGTGTGGAACTTCTTCACCATCGAGGTCATCAACTTCTCATCGAGCCAGATCGGCCGCTCACTCGGCGCCTTCGGCATCGGCTTCGCCATCAGCCAGGCGTTCCTGATCGCACCGATCGTCAAGCGCTTCGGGGAATGGACGACAGTGCTGATCGGCATGCTGGCGGCGACCATCGCCTTCGTCGGCACGGCCTTCATCCACACGCAGTTCGGGCTCTACGGCTTCCTGATGGTCGGCGCACTCAGCGGGCTGGCCGCACCGGCGATCAACGGCCTGCTCTCGCGCCAGGTGCCCGACAACGCGCAGGGCGAGCTACAGGGCGCAGTCAACGCCGCCAATTCGCTGGCCTCGATCATCGGGCCGCTGGCGGCAACGCAGCTGTTCTCGATCTTTACGGAGCCCGGCAAGGGCGAGGCGGGCTATTTCCCCGGTGCCCCGTTCATCGGTGCGGGCATCACCATCGTCATCTCGGCCGTCGTCTTCGTCTATACGGCCTGGCGCTACGACCTGATGCACAGAAAGCCGGTGGCGATGCATCCGCATCGGGTCGACATGGCGCCGCCTGGCCAGCAGGCGACGCCTCCGCATGCGAACGGCAACAACGCCGAAAAATAGACCCTCGGCTCAGTTCCCGAGGGTCGACGGCCACTTGCCGTGCAGGTCCTTGCCGCGGCCGGCGATCTCGAAGCCGTGAGCGCCGAAGAAATCGCGCTGTCCCTGGATGAGGTTCGCGGTGCCCTGCGCCTGGCGGTAGCTGTCGAAATAGCTGAGCGCCGCAGAGAGGCAAATCATCGGGAATTCGCCGAGGGCGGCAGCAGCGACGACCTTGCGCAGTGCGCCGTGGTTGGCCTTCATGATGGTGACGAAATCGGGAACCATCAGCAGGTTGGTGGCCTCGCCCTTCTCGTAGGCCGCCGACATCTGGTCGAGGAAGCGCGAGCGAATGATGCAGCCGGCGCGCCAGATCTTGGCGATGGTGGCGAGCGGCAGGTTCCAGCCATTCTCCTCGGAGGCCTTGGCGATGACGGCGAAACCCTGGGCGTAGGAAACGATCTTGCCGGCGAGCAGCGCCTTTTCGAGGTCAGCGAGCGTGAGGTCGGACTTGCCGGCGCTGCGCTTGCCGTAAACGCCTTCGGCGGCGACGCGCTCGTCCTTGCGGGCGGAGATGGAGCGGGCGGCGACGGCGCCTTCGATCGCCGTGGCGGGCACGCCCATCTGCTGGGCGGCGATGGCGGACCAGACGCCGGTGCCCTTCTGGCCGGCCTTGTCGAGGATCAGTTGGACCAGCGGCCTGCCGGTTTCCTCGTCGATGGCGGCAAGGACGTGGCCGGTGATTTCGATGAGGTAGGAGTTGAGCGGGCCCTTGTTCCACTCCTTGAAGACTTCCGAAGCGGCCAGCGGACTCATGCCGAGGCCGTCGCGCATCACACCATAGACTTCGGCGATCATCTGCATGTCGCCGTATTCGATGCCGTTGTGGATGGTCTTAACGAAGTGGCCGGCGCCGCCCTCGCCGAGATAGGCGCAGCAGGATTCGCCGTTGAACTTGGCGGCAATGGCGGTGAGCACGGCTTCGGCATTGTGCCATTGCTGCTTGGAGCCGCCGACCATGATCGAGGGGCCGTGGCGGGCACCCTCCTCGCCGCCGGAAACACCGACGCCGAGATAGCCGATGCCCTTGGGCGTCAGGTAGTCGAAGCGGCGCTGCGTATCGGTATAGAGCGAGTTGCCGCATTCGATGATGGCGTCGCCCTTGTCGAGATGTGGCAGGAGCTGCTCGATCATGTCGTCGACGGGCTTGCCGGCCTTGACCATGATGATGATGGAGCGGGGCGACTTGATGGATTTGACGAAGGCGGCAAGATCGGCTTCCGGCACGACCTTGCCGTCCAGCCCCTCTGCCTTTGCTTCGGCGACGAAATCGTCGATGCGGGAAGCGGTGCGGTTGTGCACGGCGACGGTGTACCCCTTTTCCGCAATATTGAGCGCAAGGTTCGATCCCATCACCGCAAGGCCAATGAGGCCGATATCCGCAGTCGCCATGACGCAAGTTCTCCAATATCAGATTTCACCGGCGGAGACGCCCGCGCGGCGGCGTCAAGTGATCATAAAGTCGAGTGCCGGGGAAGCCTTTTCCGACAATTTTTGGCACGTCCCTCTCAACGCCGGTGCGCGGCTGCGCTAGGTTCACCTGGCAGCGGAGAATCCCATGGACGTATTATCGCAATTCAACCTGGCCGGACGGCGTGCATTGGTCACCGGATCGAGCCGCGGCATCGGCTTCGCCATCGCCAGTGCGCTGGCCGCGGCGGGTGCCGACGTCATCCTCAACGGCCGCGACCAGGAAGCTCTGGGCCAGGCCGCCGAAACGCTGGCGCGCGGCGGCGTGCGCGTGCGGGCGCTGGCCTTCGACGTCACCAGCGAGGAGAGCATCGCCGATGCGATCGGCTACTGCGAAACCGAACTGGGCGGGCTCGATATCCTGGTCAACAATGCCGGCGTGCAGTTCCGCGCCCCGCTGGAGGACTATCCGCGCGACAAGTTCGAGCTGATGATGGCAACGCATGTGACGGCGACCTTCGCTGTTTCGCAGGCGGCGGCCAGGGGCATGATCTCGCGCGGGTACGGCAAGATCATCAATATCTGCTCGGTGATGTCCAACCATGCGCGGCAGACCATAGCCCCCTACGCTGCTGCCAAGGCCGCCATCGCCAACCTCACGCGCGGCATGGCGACGGACTGGGCGCGGCACGGGATCAATGCCAACGGCATCGCGCCCGGCTTCTTCAAGACCGAACTCAACATGGCCCTGATGGCCGATACCGAATTCAACGCGTGGCTCGAAAAGCGCACGCCGATGGGACGGTGGGGCGAAGTCGCCGAACTCGGCGGCGCCGCCATCTTCCTTGCCTCAGATGCCTCCAGCTTCGTTAACGGACACATCCTCTATGTCGACGGCGCCTTCACCGCTACCGTTTGAGGGCGCACGCCTCATCGTCGTGATGGGCGTCTCCTCCAGCGGCAAATCCACTGTCGGCCAGGCCTTGGCGCGACGCCTGCACGCGCCGTTCCTCGAGGGCGACAAATATCACCCCGAGGCCAACATCGAGAAGATGAGCGCCGGTATTCCGCTCACCGATGCCGACCGCTGGCCGTGGCTCGAAAGCCTTGCAGTCGCCATGCATGAGGCGGGTGAAAAGAAGGGTGTCGCGGTCAGTGCCTGTTCGGCGCTGAAGCGCAGCTATCGCGACTTCATGACCGAAAAGGCGGGCGAGCCGGTCCTGTTCGTCTATCTCGAAGGCAGCAAGGAGTTGATCGCCGGACGCATGCAGCATCGCGCTCACCACTTCATGCCGCTCTCGCTGCTCGACAGCCAGTTCGCGACGCTGGAACCACCAGCCGCCGACGAGAACGCGCTGCCGGTTCCTATCGACGAGGCGATCGAAAAGTCCGTGGATATGGTGGTGAAAGCCCTGCCCTACCTCAAGAGCTTCAAGCGCAAGCAGTAGCTATTTGGCTGGCGCCTCGCCGAGCCAGTGCAGGCGGATGATGCAGAGCTCGCCGTCCTTCATCGTGTCGAGCCAGCGGCGGAATTCCTCCACCGACGCAAAGCCGGCGCGCTGCACATCGGGCAGCGTCACCTCGTCCACCGTGATCGGCTCCATGGAATCGATCGAGAGCACGCCGACCTTGGTCTTCAGCGTGCCGCCGGCCCGGACGGTCGCGCGCTTCCACCGCCGGAAGACGGTATCGATCTCTCCGGCCTTGATCTTTTCCAACAGGTCGAGCTTGAGCAGCATGTTCGAATCTCCCGGCAAGTTTCCGGGACGATACGAACTCAGCCTAGAAGGCGAAAGCCATTTGCCGCGGATCGGTGAAGCCGAGGCGCGCGCCTTCCATTTCGAGCAGCTTGAGCTTGGTGCGACCGCCTCCCGGTGCGGAAAAGCCGCCGAGCTTGTTGCCGCTGGCGAGCACCCGATGGCACGGCACGATGACGGGAATCGGATTGCGCCCCATCGCCGTGCCGACGGATTGCGCCGCACCGGCAGCGCCGACCCGCTCGGCCAGTTCGCCATAGGTCACCGTCTCGCCCCAGCCGAGCTTGAGCATTTCCTCGTAGAGCGTGCGGTGGAAATCGGGAACGCCGTCGAGATCGAGCGGCACCTTGGAAAGGTCCGTTGGAATACCCGCGAAATAGCGCTGCAAGGCAGCCACCGCCGCCTCCAGCATTGCCGGCGGGTGGCTCTCTTCGGCGTCCGGCAGGTCGCGCAACAGCAGTTTAAGCGTTGCCGCACTGTCGGCACCCGGCAGTTGCAGGCGCGCTATGCCCTTTTCGCTCCAGGCAAGGCCAACCGGCCCGAAAGCGGTCGCGATGAGGCAGTAAGAAAGCACTTCCGTTCCCCTTCCGTACCGGTAGAAATGGCGCGTTCGCACGAGGATGACAAGGGGAAAGAAATCGTCACGATGCTCCCCGAGCACAGGAAAATGCAGGAGAATCAGATGGCACGAATCGTGGGCTATATCGCCACCAGCCTCGACGGCTTCATCGCCACGCCCAACGACACGCTCGAATGGCTGACGAAATACCAGCCGGACGATTTCGGCTACCAGGAATTCATCAGCACGATCCGTACTGTGGTGATGGGCCGCGGCACCTATGATTATGTCGACCGCGAACTCGCCGACTGGCCCTACGCCGACAAGCGCAGCATCGTCGTCACCTCCCGCCCGGTGGACGCCCCCAAGGGCGAGATCGAGATCTGGACGCAAAGCATAGATGCGCTCGTTGCGAAGCTGCGGGCACTCGACGACGGGAATGTCTGGATGATCGGCGGCGGCAAACTGCAAATGGCGTTCATGGAACGCGGCGCCCTCGACGAGATCGAAATCTACGTGATGCCGGAAATCATCGGCGGCGGCATACCGCTGTTTCCGCCCACGGGCTTCCGGACGACACCCAAACTCATATCCGCCGAGGCGAAATCCGAGGGTGTCGTGCAACTGCGCTACCGATTCACCTGAACGAAAAGAGCCGCCCGAAGGCGGCTCAATTTATCGGATTGGAAGCCTCGTTCAGTGCTTCAGCGCGTCGCGGGCGGCTTCTTTCATCTTGCCGACGCTCTTCTGGACGCGGCCTTCCGCCTTATCCATCTTGCCTTCGGCCTGCATCTTGCGATCGCCCATCATCTTGCCGGCGGCGTCCTTCACGGCGCCGCGCGCCTGTTTGGCCGTTCCCTTGATCTCGTCTTTGTGCATCGTAGTCTCCTGTGGCTGGGGCAAGTCACAACGGACTGGCAAAGGCAAGGTTCCGGACTTGACGACGAGCGGGCGGAACGGCACAGGCTTGCGCTCGCCGCCAGCGGAGGGCCGACCTTGTTCTACGTCCTGTCCAAACTCTTCTGGATGGTAGCCGCGCCGCAGGCGCTGGGCGTGCTGCTGGTGGTGCTGGCAACGCTGCTCGCGCTGTTCCGGCGCCGGCGGCTGAGCCTTGCCGGGCTGGTGCCCGGCGTGCTGATCCTCGTTCTCATCAGCTTCACCACACTCGGAGCGGTGCTGATGGCGCCCCTGGAGAACCGGTTTCCGCGCCCCGAACTGCCGGCGAAGGTCGATGGCATCGTCGTGCTCGGCGGCGGAATCGACCCTGTCGTCAGCGCGGCCACGGGTCGCTACGCCTTCAACGACGCGGCGGACCGCTATATCGAAACGCTGCGGCTGGCACGGCTCTATCCCAACGCCCGCATCCTCATCTCGGGCGGCACGGGCGACCTTGGCGGCAGTGGCGATGGCGATGCCGTTGCGGGCGCCAGGTTCTTCACCGACATGGGCATCGATCCGTCGCGGCTGATCCTTGAGCCCAATTCCCGCAATACCGCAGAGAACGCTGCCTTCTCCAAGCCGCTAGCCGATCCGCAACCGGGCCAGACCTGGCTGCTGGTGACCTCGGCATTCCACATGCCGCGCTCGGTCGGGATCTTCCGCAAGGCGGGTTTTCCAGTCGTGCCCTGGCCCGCCGACTACCGCACGCCGGGACGGGACCGTTTCGCGCTCGATCTCGTCCAGCCTTCGAGCAATGCCGTGATCGCCGACTTCGCCGTCCGGGAATGGATCGGCCTCGTGGCCTACCGCCTCGCCGGCTACACCAACGACCTGTTTCCGGCCCCCTGAACTTTTCGCTCCCCGGCAGCGGATGCGGAACCTCATTGGCCGAACATCGTTGGCCAGAAGGAGGACGCTGCCATGCAGATACCGCCGACCGAACCCAACCCGTCGCCGAACCCCAATCCCGATCCGGGGCCGGTTCCACCCATGCCGCAACCCGAACCACCGCCGGGGCCGCATCCGCCGCCCCGGCCAGAGCCTTTCCCAACACCGGACGATCCCGGCCACAATCCCGACCTGCCGCCGGAGCGCGATCCTTTCCCGGACGAACCGAGGGCCTGAGCCGTACGATGCAAAGCAAGCTCATCCATACTGCCGCGGGCGAACGAACCTACGCGATCATTCTCGCCTCGGGCGACGAGGTGATGGAAACGCTGACCCGGTTCGCGAAAGAAGCCGATCTCGATGCCGCGAGCTTCAAGGCCATCGGCGCCTTCGAGCGGGCGACCCTCGCCTTCTTCGATTGGGAGCGCAAGGAATACCTGCCCATCGCCGTCGACGAGCAGGTGGAGGTTGCCTCGCTGACCGGCGACATCGCCATCGGCCCCGACGGCAAGCCCGCGGTGCACATCCATGCCGTCCTTGGCCGGTATGACGGCTCGGCCGTTGCCGGCCACCTTCAACGGGCGACCGTGCGGCCGACTCTCGAAGTCATCCTTACGGAAGCGCCGACCTATCTCAGGAAGAAGCTCGATCCCGAAATCGGCATCGCTCTCATCGCTCCCGATCTCTAGGAGCCGAGTAATGGTGCGGGCGGCGGGACTCGAACCCGCATGGGGATACCCCCTCCGGATTTTAAGTCCGGTATGTCTACCATTCCATCACGCCCGCGACGCACGCCTATTAAGCGATTGCGCAGTCACTTGTCACGCTGCTATGGGCATTCTCGCCGAACCGGGCGCGCGCTATTGTCACGCCCATGAACGCGCCCGTTGATTCGTCGCTCCGCCGTGTCGTCGCCATCGTGGCCTTGGCGAATTTCGCCTATTTCTTCGTCGAATTCATCGTCGCGCGAACCATCGGTTCGGTATCGCTGTTCGCCGATAGCGTCGATTTCCTCGAAGATACGTCGGTGAATTTCCTGATCCTTGTGGCGCTTGGCTGGTCGCTGTCGGCACGCTCGAAGGTCGGCATGCTGCTGGCGGCGATCCTGCTGGTGCCGGCGCTGTCGCTGCTCTGGGCGCTGTGGGGCAAGTTCACCAATCCGATGCCGCCCGAGCCCCTGCCGCTATCGCTGACCGGCCTCGGCGCGCTGGTCGTCAACTTGTCCTGCGCCTTCCTGCTGGCGCGCTTCCGCAAGCATAGCGGCAGCCTGACGCGCGCGGCGTTTCTCTCGGCGCGCAACGACGCCGTCGCCAATGTCGCCATCATCATTACGGGTTTCGTTACGGCGCTGACCGGCTCGATGTGGCCCGACCTTATCGTCGGGCTCGGCATCGCGGCGATGAACCTCGATGCGGCGCGCGAAGTGTGGGAAGCCGCCCGCGAGGAGCATCGGGCGGCCGCCTGAGCAGGTCAGTCGGTCGCGCCCGAGATCGGCGCGACGTAGGCGACGTCGAGGTCCCACGGGAAGAATATCCAGGTGTCCTGGCTCACCTCGGTGATGAAGGTATCCACCATCTCGCGCCCCTTGGGCTTGGCATAGACGGTGGCGAAATGCGCGCCGGGCAGCATGTCGCGCACGGCGCGCGCCGTGTTTCCGGTATCGACGAGATCGTCGACGATCAGCACCTTGCCCCCCTCCTTGGCGAGATCGAGGATCTGCTGCGCCATCGGCTTCAGCACCTTGATCGTGCTGCTGCGCGACTGGTGGTCGTAGGATTTCACCGCAACGCTTTCGACGACGCGGATATTGAGTTCGCGGGCAACGATCGCCGCCGGCACCAGCCCGCCGCGCGCGATGGCAACGACGGCGTCAAACGTGCCCTGCCCCATCAGGCGCCAGGCGAGCGCGCGGCTGTCGCGATGGAACTGGTCCCAGGTGACGGGAAACGACTTCTGTTGCGTGGTGCTCAATGCATCTCTCCTCGCGCAGGCCGGAAGGCCCGGAAACAATAAAGGCCTCGAATTAATCCAGCAGCGGCAGGCCCGCGGCCTTGTGCGCTGCGTTGACCATGTCGCGCACCCTGGCAGCCGCCACGGCCAGCCGATCCTCGTCGGCCGAGCGCAAGACCAGTTCGGTCGTGGCGCGGCCCGTGCCCATCTGCGGGTAGCTGCCCATCTTCACATCGGGAAATTCCGACTGCAAAGCAGCGAAGGGTTCGCCGATCGTGCCTTCGCCGACGCCGGCCGGCACGGTCACGGACTTGACCTTGCGGCCACCCTTGAGCGTTGGCGCCAGCGCCTCCAGCATCGCCCGCATGATGACCGGCACGCCGGCCATCACATGCACGTTCTCGATGCGAAAGCCGGGAGCAGCGCTTACTGAATTGACGATGAGGTCGGCCCCTTCCGGGATGCGCGCCATCCTGAGGCGCGCGGCGTTCACCTCCGTGCCGGTTTCCCGCCAGCGCGATTCCAGCATTTCGCGGGCCTTGGGATGGATCGGCAGGGCGACGCCGAAGGCCTTGGCCACGGCATCGGCAGTGATGTCGTCATGCGTAGGACCGATGCCGCCGGTGGTGAAGACATAGGTGTAGCGCTGCCTCAGGGCATTGAGCGCCGCCACGATGTCGTCCTCGACGTCCGCAACCACCCGCACTTCCGTGAGGTCGATACCGAGATCGGTGCAGAAATCGGCGACGGCGCCGATGTTTACGTCCTTGGTGCGGCCGGAGAGGATTTCATCGCCGATGACGAGGAGGCCGGCTGTGACGGAGGTGGCGCTGGGCATGACCGTGTTCGAGGCTGGAACCGAAAGGCAATGGAATGCCCGGCTTGCCCCGAAAAATCAAGCAAAGCACCGCATAGGCCCCGCACTATGTGACAAATGCCGATGGGCACGCCTCTTTCCATCTGGCAGCATGCCGATTATCTCTTGGGAAACCGGAGAGCTTCATGGTCACCTATGTCGATGCCGCCCAGAAAACCCGCCGCCAGCCGGGTGTGATCCCGCTGCATGGCGAAGATGGGTTTGCCGGCATGCGCAAGGCCGGGGCGCTGACGGCGGAGGCGTTGGACCTGCTGGTCGATGCCGTGCAGCCGGGCGTCAGCACCCTGGCGCTCGACAAGCTGGCCTACGAATTCGCCCGCGACAACAACGCGATCCCGGCGACGCTGTTCTACAAGGGTTTCAGGCATTCGATCTGCACCTCGATCAACCACGTCGTCTGCCACGGCATTCCCGACAACCGGCCCTTACGCGACGGCGACATCATCAATATCGACCTGACGCTGATCGTCGACGGCTGGTATGGCGATTCGAGCCGCATGTATCCGGTGGGCGAAATCTCGCGCAAGGCCGAGCGGCTGATCGAAGTCACCTACGAAAGCTTCGAGGCCGGGCTTGCCGCCGCCAAGCCGGGCAACACCACGGGCGATATCGGCGCCGCCATCCAGGCGCATGCCGAGGCCGAGCGCACCAGCGTGGTCCGCGATTTCGTCGGGCACGGCGTCGGGCAGCTTTTCCACGACGAGCCCAACATCCTGCATTTCGGCGTTCCCGGCACGGGCGTCGAGTTGAAGCCCGGCATGATCTTCACCATCGAGCCGATGATCAATCTCGGCAGGCCGCACGTAAAAATCCTCGCCGACGGCTGGACGGCGGTGACGCGCGACCGCACGTTGTCGGCGCAGTGCGAGCACTCCATCGGCATCACCGAAACGGGGCACGAAGTGTTCACCCTGTCGCCGAGGGGCCTCTTCAACCCGCTCACTGCGCGGCGGGGCTGACGTGGGCGGCAAGGCGGAAACCACGCCTGCCGAACTGGCTGAGAGCCAGGCGCCCCACTATCTCGGCCATCGCGAAAGGCTGCGCGAGCGCTTCCTTGCTGGCGGCGGCGAGACCCTGCCCGATTACGAACTGCTCGAACTATTGCTGCAACCCATCCTGCCGCGGCGCGACACCAAGCTGCTCGCCAAGGCGTTGCTGGCCAAGTTCGGCTCGTTTTCCGGCGTGCTCGCGGCACCGCGCCACCGGCTGGTCGAGGTTCAGGGCATCGGCGAAACGGCGGCCACGCAGATCAAGGTGATCCTCGCGGCAGCGCAGCGCTTCGCGCGCGATCAGGTGCCCATGGAAGCGCCGATCCTGAGTTCGTGGACGCAATTGCTCGACTATTGCCACCGGCAGATGGCCTATGAAAGCAAGGAGCAGTTCCGCATCCTGTTCCTCGACAAGAAGAACCGGCTGATCGCCGACGAGGTGCAGCAGGTCGGCACGGTCGACCACACGCCGGTCTATCCGCGCGAAGTGATCCGACGGACGCTGGAGCTGTCGGCAACGGCCGTCATTTTGCTCCATAACCATCCTTCCGGCGACCCTACTCCGTCGAGCGCCGATGTACAGATGACGCGCCAGATCGCCGACATCGCCAAGCCGCTCGGCATCCTCGTGCACGACCACATCATCATCGGGAAATCGGGCCACGCCTCGATGCGCGGCCTCAAGCTGCTCTAGCAGCAGCCTTGGTGTGGCCGCGGCTGCGCCAGGCCTTGACCAAACCCAGCAGGCGCTCGTTGCCCTTGATGCGGCTGCGCAGCACCTGCCATTGCCGCTGCAATTGCGCCACGACGAATCCCTGCGGCGTCAGCGGCAGGTAGAAATTGCGTAGCGGCACTTGTTCGTTGCACCAGTGGCGCTTCTCGTCGGTGAACCCCGAACCCATGTCGAATGCCGTGTACCCGGCGTCGAACACGCTCTGCATGACGCGCAGCAGGCACTGCTTGCCGGGCGAACCGCCCTGGATGGCTGGATCGTCGCTCATCGACGAAATGAGGCAGAACAACTGATCGCCTAGTACGATACTGTAGCGGACGGCGACGATCTCGCCATTGAGCTTCAAGACATGCAGCTTCACCGCAATGCCCGAATCGACGGCGACGCTACGGTCGTAAAAGGACCGCGTCTTCGGGCAGGCGAAGGGATCGCGCACGCCCATTTCGGCAAAGCGCGCGGCGCGCTGGCGGAACATCACCGTCAGGACGGCTTCGGCTTCTGGACCGTTGCCCAGCTCCTGGAACTCGACGCTGCCAAGCGCTTCCAGCCGCTCGCCCTGCTGGCGATCGTGCTTGCGGCGCGATTTGCTGCGCTGGATGCGATCGGCTTCTTCCCAACTCGCAAAGACGCTGCGGTAGAGCGTTTCGACAACGGAAGAACTGCCGAGTTCGGCAAACGGATCGGCCAGACCTTCGTGAAGCGGCATGGAGCAGAGGATAAGGGCATCGGCGCCGCGCAGGCTGCGGCGAACCTCCCGCCATAGCGACCGGCGTTCGTCGGGCGTCAGGGCGGCAAGGCGTTCGGCGTCGATGAGCGGCGCGTTGCAGCCGACATGGGCGCGCGGGAACCAGGTAAGGACGCGGATGCCCTGCGACAGGCGGCGCTGCAGCGGCAACAATGCCACCGGCACCCCGCCCCACGAGGCAACGACGAAATAGCAGTCGCGCGGCGCGACATGCAGCGCGTGGATCCACTGACGGATGAAAGCGAAATCCTGGCCGGGCGAAAGCTTTTGGTTGGCGGGCGCGACGCGCTCCCAGACCGACCGCACGGCGTCGATATCTTCAAAAACCGCAACGGATGGCGCGGCCGCAGCGGAATCCACCGCTGCACCGCCAGGCACGTCTGCCGCGCCATGCTCGAAAACTGCTTCAGTACGCACCCAATTGCCCCCGGTTCAGGCCGAGCATCGCCCGGTCGCGTGAACACGATGCTGACATTGCCGCCATCGGGGGAGAATTGGGGTTCTTTTCCGCAACAGGGTTAAGAAGTTCCGACCCCGTCAGCCGAGTTGCGCCAGGGCCGGGAACGTTTCGAGGAACCAGTACGACAGCCGCGTGAAGTTGCCGGTGAGGAACAATATTCCCGTCAGCACCAGCAGGCCGCCCATGACCTTTTCCACCGTGCCGAGGTGGCGCTTGAAGGCGGCAAAGAAGCTGAGGAACGGACCCACCGCCATGCCGGCGAGCAGGAACGGTACGCCGAGGCCGAGCGAATAGACCCCGAGCAGGGCCGCTCCTTCATAGGCCGTATCCTGGCTGGCGGCGACGCCGAGAATGGCGGCGAGCACCGGGCCGATGCACGGCGTCCAACCGATGGCGAAGGCGAGCCCCAAGAGGAAACCACCGAGCGGGCCGCTGGCGACGCCCGGTCCCTGGTGGCGCACCTGCCGGTCGAGCAGGCCGATCCGATAGACGCCCAGGAAATGCAGGCCCATGGCAATGATGAGAATACCGGCGATCGGCGTCAGGATCGGCAGCGCCTGGCGAAAAACCTGGCCAAAGGCGGTGGCCGTGGCCCCCAGCGTGATGAAGACGACGGCAAAGCCGGCGATGAAGAACAGGGCCGTCAGCAGCGTCCGCAGATAGAGCGCACGCGAGGTCTGGCCGGCATCGCGCATCTGGTCGAAGCTCGCCCCGCTCATATAGGTGAGATAAGGCGGCACGAGCGGAAGCACGCAGGGACTCAAAAAGCTCAAAATCCCGGCGCCGAACACCAATGGCAGCGAAAAACCGAACACGCGCTTCTCCGTTTCGCCCTCTTGTAGCGACGTGAACGCCAGATGCAATCGGGCCGAATGCCGCTCCCCTGCTTGTGAAACGCCGCGCAGATAAGTAAGTGCTTACTTACTTTCGCCGGGAGTTCCTATGATCCGTATCGCGCCATCGATCCTTTCCGCCGATTTCTCGCGGCTCGGCGAGGAAATCCGGGCCATCGACGACGGCGGGGCGGACTATATCCACATCGACGTGATGGATGGGCATTTCGTGCCCAACATCACGATCGGGCCGGTGATCGTGCAGGCGATCCGGCCGCTGACGAAGAAGATCTTCGACGTGCACCTGATGATCGCACCCGTCGATCCTTACATTTCGGCGTTCGCGCGCGCCGGCGCCGATATCCTGACCGTGCATGCCGAAGCCGGGCCGCACCTGCACCGTTCGCTGCAGGCGGTAAAGGCCGAGGGCAAGAAGGCCGGCGTCGTCATCAACCCGGCCACCCCGGTTTCGGCCATCGAGCACGTGATCGATATCGTCGATCTCGTCCTGATCATGAGCGTCAATCCGGGCTTCGGCGGCCAGAGCTTCATTCCGGAAGCCCTCACCAAATTGCGCCAGGCCCGGGCGCTGATCGGCGGACGGCCGATCGACCTCGAAGTCGATGGCGGCGTTTCGCCCGACAATGCCGGCGAAATCGCCAAAGCCGGCGCCAACGTGCTGGTCGCCGGCAGTTCGGTGTTTGCCGGCAACGATCCCAAAACCTATGCAGCGCGCATTGCGGCCATCCGCAATGCCGCCACGACCATTCGCGCCTGAAAGAGAAGCCAATGATCCCGCGCTATTCCCGAGCCGAAATGACCGATATCTGGTCGCCGGAGACGCGATTCCGCATCTGGTTCGAGATCGAGGCGCATGCAACGACCGCGCTGGCGGAACTCGGCGTCGTGCCGAAGGAAGCGGCGAAGATCATCTGGGAAAAGGGCAGCGCTGCGACGTTCGACACGAACCGCATCGACGAGATCGAGCGCACGACCAAGCACGACGTCATCGCATTCCTCACGCATCTCAGCGAAATCGTCGGCCCGGAAGCACGGTTCGTCCATCAGGGAATGACGTCTTCTGATGTCCTCGACACCTGTCTTTCCGTGCAGTTGAGCCGGGCGGCCGACCTGCTGCTCGCCGATATCGATGCCCTGCTCAAGGCGCTGGAGCGGCGCGCGCGCGAGCACAAATACACGATCACCATCGGCCGCAGCCATGGCATTCACGCCGAGCCCACGACGTTCGGGGTGAAGCTGGCGGAGGCCTATGCGGAATTCCGCCGGAACCGCGAGCGGCTGGCGAATGCCCGCAAGGAGATCGCCGTCTGCGCAATTTCGGGCGCCATTGGCACCTTCGCCAATATCGACCCGAAGGTGGAAGCCTACGTCGCCGAAAAGCTTGACCTTGCCGTCGAGCCCGTTTCGACGCAGGTGATCCCGCGCGACCGGCACGCGATGTTCTTTGCGACGCTCGGCGTTATTGCCTCCTCGATCGAGCGGCTGGCGACGGAAATCCGCCACCTGCAACGCACGGAAGTGCTGGAAGCCGAGGAATTCTTTTCGCCGGGCCAGAAAGGCTCCTCGGCGATGCCGCACAAGCGCAACCCGGTGCTCTCCGAAAACCTCACCGGCCTCGCCCGCATCGTGCGCGGCATGGTGACGCCGGCCCTGGAGAACGTGGCGCTCTGGCATGAGCGCGATATCTCGCACTCGTCAGTCGAGCGGATGATCGGGCCGGACGCGACGGTGACGCTCGATTTCGCGCTGGTGCGCCTCACCGGGCTCGTCGACAAGCTGCTCGTCTATCCGGAGAACATGAAGCGCAACCTCGACCTGCTCGGCGGGCTGCACAATTCGCAGCGCGTACTGCTGGCGCTGACGCAGGCCGGCATGAGCCGCGAGGATTCCTATGCCGCCGTACAGCGCAACGCCATGAAAGTCTGGGAGATGCGTGGCGACCGCGCCGGGCAATTCGCCAGTCTTTTGAAGGCCGACCCGGATGTTTCCCAGAAACTGAGTCCGGCCCAGATCGACGCCATGTTCGACGATTTCTACCATTTGAAGCACGTCGACACGATCTTCGAGCGCGTGTTCGGTGATAAGGAAACGGCTTGATGGCGCCGACCTATGCGCGGGAACAATCGCTCGCCGCGGCCGAATACATCGCCTGCGTCGGCCGGACGACCCTCGGCGAAGCGCGGCCGCTTTCCGACCCTGTGCGCATCCAGCGGATGCTGGACAATTCGGCCATCATCGTAACCGCCCGCGACGAAGACGGCACGCTGCTCGGCGTCTTCCGTGGCATGACCGACTGGCACTGGGTATGCTATTGCGCTGACCTTGCGGTGGTCGAAGGCCAGCAGGGCAAGGGCATCGGCAAGGCGTTGATGGATAAGGCGGCCGAAATCCTCGGACCGGGCGTTGCCATCACCCTGCTTGCAAAACCCGACGCGGAAGGGTTCTACCGCGCCATCGGCATGGTCCAGCCCATGGCAGCGTTCTTCCGGCCGAGAAGCGAGTGGCGATGAGAGTTTCGGAAGCTGATATCCTCATCGTTCCGGGCCTCGGCAATTCCGGCCCCGACCATTGGCAGCACCGCTGGGGCATGCGCTTTTCGACGGCGCAGTTCATCGAGCAGGATGAATGGGACGCGCCGCAGCTGGAGCCGTGGGTTTCGACCATCGAGCGCGCCATCCTGATGGCGACGCGCCCGGTCGTGCTGATCGCCCATTCCTTGGGCGTTTCGGCGACGGTACACGCCGCCGCGCGGCTCACTGACACCAAGGTGCGCGGGGCGTTTCTCGTTTCCGCGCCCGATCTCGAGCTCAATGCTCAAGTACCGCCGGAAACCAGGCCGTTCGCGCCGGTGCCGCGCGATCCCCTACCCTTTCCTTCGATGCTCGTCGCCTCCAGCAACGATCCGTTCTGCACGATCGAGCGGGCCGCGGAATTCGCCACCTGCTGGGGCTCGGACTTCCACGTGGCGGGCGATGCCGGCCACATCAACGCTTCCTCCGGCCACGGCCCCTGGCCCGAAGGATTGCTGATGTTCACGCGGCTGATGCAGCGTCTACGAGGATGATTGTACTTCGAACTACTCGGCCATAGTCGAGCGTTGCCGAACGCCGCCGAATAGGCGCCAAAATCATCCCTTCACGGAATTGTTTAGAAACCCTCGAAGGTAGCCGCTAGCTGCCGCTATTGTGTCTGAATGTTTCCAAGAATCCGCCGCAAGGGGCATACCATGCCCCCTATTGCGGCGGCATTGCGCATACCCGCGATTATATCTTGTTGATTTGATTTGTACCGCCGTTTCAATAAGTTAGGCGACGCGATCCGGGCGGCGCCGGCGAACGGAAAAGGTCTCGCGACACGACGCGGCTGGTCAGATCGCAGCTTCCAGAGATATGAAATGCGCAAATCTGTAATCGCCGTGGCGAGCCTCGCCATCCTTAGCTTTTCGACCGCCGCATTCGCGGCGACGAGTTACAACGTCAGCGGCACGATCCGGTCGCTGGACACCAAGGCGATGACGCTGACGCTCACCAACGGGCGCATCTATCACCTGCCCACGGGCTTCAAGGTCGCGAGCTTCAAGCCCGGCGAAAAGGTCAAGCTGACCTATTCGATGAAGGGCAAGGAATACGACGCCTCGAAAGTGACGGCGCTTTGATGCAAGCGTGGAGCGGAGCCGGTTGGCTCCGCTCCATTTTAAGAAAGAAAGATGGACCCCGGCTCAAGGCCGGGGAGGACTCGTTGATGGATCGAGATAACACTCGATCTCCGAGATTCCATCTTCATACTAACAACAGGTCCTCCCCGGCCTTGAGCCGGGGGCCAGCTTGTTTCCTTACACACAGAAAATCCAGATATCGGAGCCGGTTCAGCCTTCGGCGATGACCTGTTCGCGGGCGATGCCGACGAGTTGCGCCATCTTGGCGCGAATCACGTCGTCGGCGACGGTGACGCCCTTGGCCTTGAGATCGCTGGAAACCTTGCGAAACACGTCTTCGTCGCCCGCTTCCTCGAAGTCGGCGGCAACCACTTCGGCGGCATAGGCCTTGGCGCCGTCGGCATCCAGGCCCATCATTTCGGCAACCCATATGCCGAGGAGCTTGTTGCGCCGCGCTTCGGCCTTGAAGCGTAAGGTGGCGTCATGGGCGAACTTGGCTTCCTCGCCCTTTTGGCGGTCTTCGAACGTGGCCATTGCGGCTCCCCTGGCAGGAGTTGCTGTAGCGAAGCGCCGGGATGGCGCCCCTCCCCCCGGACATAATTGGTCACCTGAGGCAAATCAATGGCCGCCAGGTCACGACCTGGACAGTGGGTTGCCGCCGAAACTGCTTGCAATCTCGTCCCATTCTGGCGCATGAAGCGCCCACCCCATTCCCGCAACCTTCATCGATAAGTTGGACAGGTGCCATGAACCGTCGGCGCAGAATCTATGAGGGCAAGGCCAAGATCCTGTACGAGGGTCCCGAGCCCGGCACGCTCGTGCAGTATTTCAAGGACGACGCCACCGCCGGCAACGGCGCCAAGCACGAAGTCATCGACGGCAAGGGCGTCCTCAACAACCGGATTTCCGAGTTCATCTTCTCCAAGCTGAACGGCCTCGGCATCCCCACCCACTTCATCCGCCGTATCAACATGCGCGAGCAGTTGATCAAGGAAGTCGAGATCATCCCGCTGGAAGTGGTGGTGCGCAACGTCGCCGCCGGCTCGCTGGTGAAGCGCCTGGGCCTCGAGGCCGGCACGCAGCTCCCCCGCTCGATCATCGAGTTCTACTATAAGGACGACGCCCTCAACGACCCGATGGTGTCCGAGGAACACGTCACCGCCTTCGGCTGGGCGACGCCGCAGGAACTCGACGACATCATGAGCCTCGCCATCCGCGTCAACGACTTCCTCACCGGCCTCTTCATGGGCGTCGGCATCCAGCTCGTCGACTTCAAGATCGAGTGCGGTCGGCTCTATGAAGGCGACCTGATGCGCATCGTGCTCGCCGACGAGATTTCTCCGGACAATTGCCGGCTGTGGGACATCAAGACCCGCAACAAGCTCGACAAGGACCGTTTCCGCGAGGATCTTGGTGGCCTGGTCGATGCCTATCGCGACGTCGCCCAGCGCCTCGGCATCCTGACCGAGACCGACAACGCCCTCGCCACCGGCCCCCGGCTGGTGCAGTAAGCGGGAAACAACCAGCATGAAAGCGCGCGTCACCGTCACCCTCAAACCGGGGGTCCTCGACCCGCAGGGGCAGGCTATCGTGGGTTCACTCGGCTCGCTCGGATTCACCGGGGTGGATGCCGTGCGCCAGGGCAAGGTGTTCGACATCGTTCTCGATGAAACCAATGCCGATGCCGCGCGTTCTACGCTCGATGCCATGTGTCAGAAACTTCTTGCTAACACTGTCATCGAGAACTATGCGATTGAACTAATACAGTAACAACTCGTTAACTATTTGGTTGGCAGGTTTAATGCGCGCCTCATAATGGGGCCGGGCAATCCCGAAATGATGAAAACACTCTCGCTTTCTGCGCTTTTTCTTTTGTCCCTTTGTCTGATGTTCGCGGCCTACGCTTCGTTGCCGGCCTAAAAAAGCGAATAAAATCCGACACATTAAGCAAATGGCTTAACGCTCTCCGCAAGTTCGGCGAGCGTTAACAGACTATTTGCCGTAAGGATTGCACCGTTCCCTTCTGGAGGTTGCGGCAATGTCGGGTACAACGGGGCGTCTTTCCTGGGTCGATACGGCCAAGGGCATTTCCATCATCCTGGTGGTGATGATGTATTCGGTGTTCAACGTCGGCCAGAACGCCGACGGCGTCGGGCTCTTCCACTACATCATCGGCTTTGCCACGCCCTTCCGCATGCCGGAATTCTTCTTGATCTCAGGCCTGTTCCTGAGCCAGGTCATCGCGCGGCCATGGCGCGCCTATGCCGACCGCCGCGTCGTCCACTATTTCTATTTCTACGCCCTGTGGGCGGTGATCCACCTCGTGGTGAAGATCGGCCTCGCCAGCGGCGCGCCGATGGAAGCGCTGACCGATGTCGCCTGGGCCATCGTCGAGCCCTATGGCGTTTTGTGGTTCATCTACCTGCTCGCCGTGTTCGGCCTCGTCAGCAAGCTCGCCTACGAGTTGAAGGCGCCGCATTGGGCCGTGCTGGCGTTCGGCGCCGCCTTCCAGATGAGCAGCGTCCATACGGGCAGCTACCTCGTCGACCAGTTCTGCGCCTATTTCGTCTATTTCTACGCCGGCTACGTGCTGGCCCCGAAGCTCTTCGTGCTGGCCGACTGGTCGGCGCGCCATGTCGGGCTTGCCCTGCTCGGCCTCGCCGTCTATGCGGTCGTCAATGCGGCGCTGGTCTTCTCGCCCGGCTATGCGGTGCTGCCCGGTGAAATCCAGCTCGGGATCGCGGGCCTCCCCGGCCTCAGGCTGGCTCTCGCCCTTGCCGGCTCCACCGCGCTCTGCGTGTCGGCCGCGCTCATCGCCAGGCTCAGCTTCATGGAGTGGCTGCGCTGGCTGGGCGAGCATTCCATCGTCGTCTACCTCGTCTTCGTGCTGCCGATGTCGTTCATCCGCATCGCGCTCGAAAAGGTCGGCATCATCCATGACATTTCGCTCTTGAGCTTCATCGTCATCGCCGGCTCGATCGGGGTGTCGGTGGCGCTGTACCTCGCGACCCAGTGGACCGGCTACGGCCGCTTCCTGTTCGAGCGCCCGGCCTGGGCACATATCCCGGGCACCAAGGGCAGCCGCACCTATCGCGAGGTAGCCGTACCCGCCGAGTAGTCACTTATAGCGTATAGCTGGAAACACCCTGGTCTTTTCACCCCCCTCCCAACCTCCCCCGCAAGGGGGGAGGTGCTGCTCCGCGTGTGAGGAGAGGAAAGAGCAACAGCCTCGATGAACACCCTCCCCCTTGCGGGGAGGGTTGGGGAGGGGGTGCGACCAAGCAGGATGGTTGCTGTCCGAAACGCAATAGAAGCCCCTTGTTTTTTCCGGCAAGACTCACCACAACGCCTCCATGTCCGCAAAGCAGAGAGGCCCCCGGTGAAATCCGCCGTCATCACCTTTCCCGGCTCCAATCGCGATCGCGACATGATCGCGGCGCTGACCAAGGTCTCCGGCGAGGCGCCGCCCAATGTCTGGCACCAGGATAGCGAACTGCCGCCGGTCGACCTCGTCGTGCTGCCCGGCGGCTTTTCCTATGGTGACTACCTGCGCGTCGGCGCCATCGCGGCACGCTCGCCGATCATGCAGGCCGTGCGCGAGCATGCCGAACGCGGCGGGCTGGTCCTCGGCGTCTGCAACGGCTTCCAGATCCTCATCGAGGCCGGCATGCTGCCCGGCGCGCTGATGCGCAACACCTCGCTGAAATTCGTCTGCCGCGAAGTGCGCCTGCAGGTGATCAACGCCAATACGCCGTTCACGCGCGGCTATCGCGCCGGCCAGGTGTTCCGCTGCCCGGTGGCGCATCATGACGGCAATTTCTTCGCCGATGCCGAAACCCTCCGCCGCATCGAAGGTAATGGACAGGTCGCCTTCCGCTATGCCGACGGCACCAATCCGAACGGCTCGATCCACGACATTGCCGGCATCTTCAACGAGCAGATGAACGTGCTCGGCCTGATGCCCCACCCCGAAAACCTGATCGAAAGCGCGCATGGCGGCATCGACGGACGCGGATTGTTCGACGGGCTGATGCAGGTGGCGTGATGGCGCTGGAGCGGGCCGCCACAACAATTGGCCTCGCCATCGGCGCCTTCGCGCTCCTGCTGCGCATCGCCCTCAGCTTCATCGATGGCGCCTCCGCCGGCACGCCCTTCGTGTGGACGATCGTCGCCTATTTCTCGTTCTATACGATCCTCACCAACCTCTTCCTCGTGCTGATCTACCTGTCCGACCTCACGAAAGCGGGCTGGCTCAGCTGGTTCCGCGAGCAGACGACGCGCACGATGATGGCCGGCGTCATCCTGCTGGTGATGGTCTTCTATCACGTCATGCTCTCCGGCCTGTGGTCGCCCGAAGGCTGGCACAAGGTGGCCGACGTGCTGCTGCATTACGTGACGCCGGTGTTCTTCATGCTGTGGTGGTGGATATTTTCCGAGCATGGCGGGGTGCGCATGCGGGATATTCCCATGATGCTGCTTCCCTCGCTGGTCTATGTGATCTACACGCTGGTGCGCGGCGCCATGATCGGGACCTATCCCTACCCTATCTTCGAAGTCGGCCAGCTGGGTTATCCGCAAGTGCTGGTCAACACCGCCGTCGTTGCCGTCGCCCTCGTCGCGCTGTTCGCCCTGTTCATTTTCGCCGACCGCTATCTCGCGCGTTCTACCCCGCTCCGGACCACTGAATGACCTTCGACAACCAAGTCGCCATCACGCCGCAACTGATCGCCGACCATGGCCTCAAGCCCGACGAATTCGACAAGATCGTCAAGCTGATCGGCCGGCAGCCGACCTATACCGAGCTCGGCATCTTCTCGGCCATGTGGAACGAGCACTGCTCGTACAAATCGAGCAAGAAGTGGCTGCGCACCCTGCCGACCACCGGCCAACTGGTCATTCAGGGCCCGGGCGAAAATGCCGGCGTCGTCGATATCGGCGATGGGCAGGCGGTCGTCTTCAAGATGGAATCGCACAACCACCCCTCGTTCATCGAGCCCTACCAAGGCGCGGCGACGGGTGTAGGCGGCATCCTGCGCGACGTCTTCACCATGGGCGCGCGGCCGGTGGCGGCGATGAACGCGCTGCGCTTCGGTGCACCCGACCATGAAAAGACCCGGCACCTGGTTTCCGGCGTCGTTGCCGGTGTCGGTGGCTACGGCAATGCCTTCGGCGTGCCGACTGTCGGCGGCGAGGTCGAGTTCGACGCCCGCTACAACGGCAATATCCTGGTCAACGCCTTTGCCGCCGGGCTCGCCGATACCGATAAGATCTTCTATTCCAAGGCCGAGGGCGTCGGTCTGCCGGTCGTCTATCTCGGCGCCAAGACGGGGCGCGACGGCGTTGGCGGCGCCACCATGGCCTCGGCCGAGTTCGGCGACGACATCGAGGAGAAGCGCCCCACCGTGCAGGTCGGCGATCCGTTCACCGAAAAACGGCTGCTGGAAGCGTGCCTCGAACTGATGGCGACCGGCGCCGTCATCGCCATCCAGGACATGGGCGCGGCGGGCCTCACCTGCTCGGCGGTGGAAATGGGCGCCAAGGGCGACCTCGGCATCGAACTCGACCTCGACGCCGTGCCGGTGCGCGAAGAGAACATGACGCCCTACGAGATGATGCTCTCGGAAAGCCAGGAGCGCATGCTCATGGTGCTGCACCCGGAAAAGGAAGCCGAGGCGCGCGCCGTATTCGAGAAGTGGGAGCTGGATTTCGCGACCGTCGGCAAGACGACGAACGACCTACGTTTCCGCGTCAAATGGCAGGGCCGCGAAGTCGCCAACCTGCCGATCAAGGACCTTGGCGATGCCGCGCCGGAATACGACCGGCCGTGGAAAGCGCCCGAGCCGCCTGCCCCGCTGGCCGCCGACGACATCCCCCAGGCCGACGTGGCCGATACGACGCTCAAGCTGATCGGCTCGGCCGCGCTTGCTTCACGCCGCTGGGTCTATGAGCAATACGACACGCTGATCCAGGGCAATTCGCTGCAGCGGCCGGGTGGCGATGCCGGCGTCATCCGCGTCGAGGGCACGCGCGGCAAGGCGCTGGCCTTCACCTCCGACGTGACGCCCCGCTATTGCGAGGCCGATCCGTTCGAGGGCGGCAAGCAGGCCGTTGCGGAAGCCTGGCGCAACCTCACCGCCGTGGGCGCCGACCCCTTGGCGGCGACCGACAACCTCAATTTCGGCAATCCCGAACGGCCCGAGATCATGGGCCAGTTGGTCAAGGCCATCGAGGGGATCGGCGAAGCCTGCCGCGCCCTCTCCTTCCCCATCGTTTCCGGCAACGTCTCGCTCTACAACGAAACCAATGGCCGCGGCATCCTGCCGACCCCGACCATTGGCGGCGTGGGCCTACTGCCCGACTGGGACCTGATGACGCGCATCGGTTTTGCCGGCAGCGGCGATCTCATCCTGCTGTTCGGCGCGCCGGCTATGTGGGGCACGCATCTCGGCCAATCGATCTATCTGCGCGATATCCACGACCGCACGGACGGTCCGCCACCGCCGGTCGATCTCGAGCACGAGCGGCGCGTCGGCGACTACGTGCGCAAGCTCATCCGCTCCGGCGTCGCCACTGCCGTGCACGACCTTTCGGATGGTGGGCTCGCCGTCGGCCTTGCCGAAATGGCCATCGCTTCCGGCATCGGCGCCACGATCGGCGCGCTCGAAGACACCGATCCGATCCCGGTCTTCTTCGGCGAAGACCAGGGCCGCTACCTCGTCACCGTGCGCGACATGCCCGATCTCGACGACTTTTCGCGCTTCATGGCCGATGTGCGCGAGGCCGGCATTTTCGCACCGTGGATCGGCACCACCGGGGGCACCGACCTCGTGCTCGGCAACGCCAGGCCGATCGCCGTGGCCGACCTGCAGGCAGCCCATGAGGGCTGGTTCCCCGCCTATATGGCGGGAGAAATGTGAGACAATGCGCATCCAGATCGTCATCCCAGCCCGCTACAATTCAGGCCGCCTGCCGGGTAAGCCGCTGATCGACCTGCTCGGCATGCCGATGGTCGAGCGCACGTGGCGCCGCTGCATCAAGGCCTTTCCCGAGGAGCAGGTGCTGGTCGCGACCGATGACGATCGTATCGCCGCGCATTGCGCCAAGACCGGCATTCGCCACCTCATGACCTCGAAGGATTGCCTCACCGGCACTGATCGCGTTGCCGAGGTCGCCTCGAAAGTGGAGGCCGACTATTTCATCAACGTGCAGGGCGACGAGCCCCTGATCAATCCCGAAGACATCAAGGCGATGGCGGCGGCCGCCGAAAAGGCGCCGACGGATTTGCATCTGGGCATCGCCGAAGTCGACACGGAAGAGCAGTATCGCAACCCCACCATCCCCAAAGCGGTGTTCCGCGAGGATGGGCGGCTGCTCTACATCTCGCGTGCCTCGATTCCGGCGACCAAGCGCCTGGAATATCGCCGCGCCTGGCGGCCTATCTGGATCTACGGTTTCCCACCCGATGCGCTCGCAGCCTATGCCGCAAAGGGTGGTAAGGGGATGATCGAGGAGATCGAGGACAACGAATCCATCCGCTTCCTCGAAATGGGCTATGAAATCCGGCTTGTGCCGATGAGTTCGGAATCCATTGCCGTCGATACGGAAGAAGATGTCGAATTGGTGAAGACTGCACTGGTCGAACGCGGAGCCCAATAAAGCTTCATGCGGCCTTACGAACGCATATTCGCCGGAGTGGGAATGAAGACCCGCTCGTTTCTGCTGCTGACCATACGCCGCAGGAGCTACGAGCGCGTACTGGGCCAGTTGCCTCGTATTTCAGGTCCCGCCCTGGTCTTGGGGGCCTCGCCCACGGCCAAGCGGCCGCAAAGCTACGAGCCCGGCTGGTTCGTCGTCACCATCAACGGGTCGCAGGTGGTTGGCGAGTCTCTGGGCATAGGCATGCCCGATCTTACCATAATGCGTGACGGCATCACGCTTCCGAGCCCGCATTCCGATGCGGTATGGACGGCGCTGAAGGGGCGGAAAACCAAACACCTGGCCTCGAACATCGCCAGCCAGCGCGACAGCGGCCTCGGCGCGCGGCTCCCCGAATACGACTATTCCGCCGATAAGGTGACCGAGGTCAACCGGCACGTCCGGGGCGCAGTCATCGCCGAAATGCTGGGGCAATACCAGGTGTCGATCACCAACCGCGAAAGCCTGTCCAACGGCTTTTTCGCGGCACTGCTGGCGGCGCGCCTTGGCGCCAATCCGGTCATCATGGCCGGGTTTTCGTTCTCGCGCACCGGGCTCTATTTCGATCCCACGAAGCACTTCAACCGCGAGCATCTTTCCGGCGATGCCATGGCATGCGAGGCCATCGTAAAGCGCGGCCTGCCGATCTACACTGAAGACGAGGACTTTGCCCGCGAGTCCGGTTTAAAACTCTGGCCGTTGCGGCAAGCTTGAATTTGCAGAGGCGAGCACCATAGTCTTGCCATAGCATCCACCACCGGGAGTTACGGCCATGCCGATGGAAGCCAACGAGATCGAACGCCGCATCAAGGCGGCGCTGCCCGATGCTAAGATCGAGATTCGTGATCTCGCCGGTGACGGCGACCATTGGGCGGCGACGGTCATTTCCGAGCAGTTTCGCGGCAAGTCGCGCGTGCAGCAGCACCAGTTGGTCTATGCGGCGCTGCAGGGCGACATGGGCGGGGCACTACATGCCCTGGCCCTGCAAACTCAAGCGCCGGACTGATCGATGTCGCTGCGGGATTCGCTCGATCTTATCAAGGCCGTGCGGCCCGAGGCCGGCACGATCGCACTCGAACATGAGATCATGGCCGAGCGCGCCTCTTCGCTCGGCAATGCCGAGCACCGCGTCATCGAAACGCTGAAGGCGCTGGCCGAAGCGGCAGAGGACAGGGCTGAACACCTCGCCGCTGCGCAAAAGGCCGTCTGGGAATATTTCGTGCAGCGCGAGCTGTGTGGCTTCCGGCGCCACAACGACGTGATCCAGAACCTCAACATCCCCTCGCAAGTACTTATGGGACTTGGCGCCAGCCACACTTTGCGCCGGAAGCGCTGACATGCGCCGCGCCGTCCTGTTCGACGTCGATGGCGTTCTGGTTCACAGCTTCGGCCATTCCGATCCCGCCCGCCGGCGGCGCTGGGACCAGCACCTGCTGGAAGACCTCGGCGTTTCGCCGGCGGATTTCTCTACTTTCTTCAAGAGCGGGTTCGATGAGGTCGTGACCGGCAGGCAGTCTCTCGTGACGGCGCTCGACGCCTTCCTGCCGACGCTCGGCTATACCGGACGCACGCTCGATTTCATCGGCTACTGGCTGGCGCGCGACACCAATCTCAACCTGCAATTGCTCGATGTCATCAAGTCGCTGCGGGCCAGCGGCGGCGCCGACATCTACATGGCGACGAACCAGGAGCACCTGCGCGCCCATCACCTCTGGCACGAACTGCGCCTGTCGCATCTTTTCGACGACATGTTCTATGCGGCGCGGCTGGGCGCGATGAAGCCCGACAGGGCGTTTTTCGAGGCCGTGGCCGCGCGGCTCGGCCCGCAGGACAAAAAGCCCCTCTTCTTCGATGACTCCGCCGCGGTGGTCGATGCCGCTAACGCCTTTGGCTGGGAAGCCGTGCTCTTCGAGGACGTCGGCGATTGCCGCGACCACGAATGGGTGGCTTCACATCTCGAAAACATCATCGCCTGACGCCGATGTTCGTCTCGACAGCGGGGCGATGCTGCACTATTTAAGGCCCCAGAGCCACCGGCCCTTGACCCCGGATGACGAAAGGCGAGCCTCCATGTCCGACCAGACCACAGATATCAACGCGTTCATCGACAACGCCGTGAAGACCAACGACGTGTTCCTGTTCATGAAGGGCACCCCGGATTTCCCGCAATGCGGTTTTTCGGGCCAGGTCGTGCAAATCCTCAACTATCTCGGCGTCGATTTCCAGAGCGCCAACGTGCTGGCCGACCCGGCCCTGCGCGACGGCATCAAGACCTACACGAATTGGCCGACCATTCCGCAGCTCTACGTGAAGGGCGAATTCGTCGGCGGCGCCGATATCGTGCGCGAGATGTTCCAGGCGGGCGAGTTGCAGTCGCACCTCACCAATGCCGGCATCGCGGTGAAGCAGACCGCCTGATTTAACGACAGCGACGGCCGCCGCGTAATGCGGCCGTCATGATTTTGCATTTTATCCGGTTTACCGGCTTGCCTGGACTCGCGTCCGGCGGCAGGTTGTCGCCTCTTTTTTTGCGGGCCCCTATTCTTAGCCCCTTCTGGATTTGACATGCCATCAACTTCCCTGGCGGGGCGCATCATTTCGCGTCCCGAATTCATTGCCCTTGTCGCCGGGCTCATGTGCCTCAATTCGCTGGCCATCGATGTGATGCTGCCGGCCCTGCCCTATATGGGCGAGGCGCTGAACGTCGCCAACGAGAACGAACGGCAGCTGGTGATCACCGCCTACATGCTGGGTTTCGGCGTGGCGCAGCTTGGTTTCGGCCCGCTCTCCGACCGGTTCGGGCGCCGCAATCCGCTGCTGATCGGCATCGCCATCTACGTCCTCGCCTCGGCCTGTGCCGTGTTCGCGCCGAGCTTCATGACGCTGCTGCTGCTGCGCGTCGTGCAGGGCATGGGTGCCGCCGGCACGCGCGTCATCGCCACCTCGGCCATCCGCGACCGCTATTCGGGCCGCGACATGGCGGAGGTGATGTCGCTGACCTTCATGGTGTTCATGGTCATGCCGGTGATCGCTCCAGGCATCGGCCAGGTGATCCTGCTGGCCGGCCCATGGCATTACATCTTCGTGTTCATGGCGGTTTTGGCCACCATGATCGGCGTCTGGGCCTTCCTGCGCCTGCCGGAAACGCTGGCGCCCGAGCACCGGCGGCCGCTGACGGTCGCGGCCGTGCTCGGCGGCTTCCGGCTGGTCTTCACCAACCGCGTTGCCTTCAGCTACGGCATGGCCGGCATGTTCCTGTTCGCCTCGCTCTTCGGCTTCATCACCTCGTCGCAGCAGATCTATGTCGATATCTACGGGCTGGGGCCGTATTTCCCGGTGGCGTTCGCTGCCATGGCCGGCCTGATGTCGTTGTCGAATTTCCTCAATTCGCAGTTGGTGCAAAAGTTCGGCATGCGGCGGCTGTCGCACGGGGCGATGGTGGTCTACCTCGTGCTGGCGCTGGCGCTGACCCTGCTGAGCTACGTGATGGAACCGCCGCTGATCGTGTTCTTCGTGCTGCTGGCGGGCATCATGTTCATGTTCGGCTTTGCCGCCTCCAACATGAACTCGCTGTCGATGGAGCCGCTCGGCGCCGTCGCCGGCACCGCCTCGTCGGTTTTCGGGTTCATCCAGACCGTGGGCGGCGCCGTCATCGGCAGCTATATCGGCCAGATGTTCGATGGCACGGTGACGCCGGTGGCCGTGGGCTACCTGGTCATGGGCTTGCTGGTCATGGGCTGCGTACTGATCGCCGAGAAAGGCCGCCTGTTCGGAGTCGGCGCGCAATATGCCCATGGCGAAGCGGCAGTGGATTTCGGCGGGCACTAATTAGAAGTCGAAAACCTCGCGCCTGAGCAGCTGCCAGGTGTCGCGATCGGCGGTGACCAGCAGGCCGCCGTCGACGTGGCTCGGCAGGTACGGCGATCCATCGAGCCGCGCGACGTAGCCGCCGGCTTCCGTTGCGATCAGTGTCCCCGCCAGGTGGTCCCAGGGCATCAGCTTGTTGTACATCGCGAAATCGAGGTGGCCCGAGGCCAGCGTGCGGTATTCGTGGCCGGCGCAGCGATAGTTCGCAAACATCCGCGCCTTGGCGAGATTGCCCAACACGCGCGGCCGGGCCTCCGCCGGCAGGAACGCTACGGACGCCACGCCCACCATTGCCGGCAGCGGCTTGGGGTCAGCGAACGCGATGCGCACCGCCTCGCCGTCCGGCCGCCGCAACCAGGCGCCGCCCCCCCTTTTCGGCCACCATCCAGTCGTCGCCCATCGGATCGTAGATGATGCCGCCGACGGTCTCGCCGCCCGCGACTACCGCGGCCATCACCGCGAACAGCGGCATGCCGGCGGCGAAATTGGACGTGCCGTCCACCGGATCGACCACCACGGCGAGGTCGGCATCGGCGAGCTTCGGCAAGAGGTCCGGATCGGCAGCCACCGATTCCTCACCGACGAACAGCGCAGTAGGCGCCAGCCGCGCCACCTCGGCCTTGATGGCACGTTCGGCTTCGGTGTCGGCCTCGGTCACCAGGTCGATGGCCTCGCTCTTGGTCTTCACCATGGCCGCATCGAGCCGGCGGAAGCGCGGCAGGATTTCGGCTCGCGCCGCGTCCCTCAGGATCGTCGCGAGCTTTTCGATATCGATGGCGGCCATCAGTTCTCCTTGCCGGTAAGGCTTGCAAAATCGAAGAGTTTCGGGTCGAGCAGATGGCTTGGCCGGACATTGCCGAGGGCGCGGATCATTACGTCCTTGCGTCCCGGCATGCGGCGCTCGATGTCGTCGAGCATCGCCTTCATGGCATTGCGCTCCAGCCCTTCCTGGCTGCCGCACAAATCGCAGGGGATGATAGGGAAATCCATAATCTGGGCGAAACGCGCCAGGTCTGGCTCGGCGCAATAGATCAGCGGGCGCAGCACCTCGACGTCGCCCTCGTCGTTCAGCAGCTTGCCAGGCATGCCCGCCAGCTTGCCGCCGTGGAAGAGGTTCATGAAGAAGGTTTCGAGGCTATCCTCGCGATGGTGGCCGAGAACCAGCGCCGAACACCCCTCCTCGCGCGCGATGCGATAGAGATGCCCGCGCCGCAGCCGCGAGCACAGCGAGCAATAGGTCGCCCCTTCCGGCAGCTTGTCGGTGACGATGGAATAAGTGTCCTGGTACTCGATGCGGTGCGGCACGCCGAGCTTTTCGAGATAATCCGGCAGGATGTGCTTGGGAAAGTTCGGCTGGCCCTGGTCGAGGTTGCAGGCCAGCAGTTCCACCGGCAGCAGGCCGCGCCATTTGAGGTCGAGCAGCAGCGCCAGCAGCCCGTAGGAATCCTTGCCGCCGGAAAGCGCCACCAGCCAGCGCGAGCCGGGCTTAATCATGCCGAAGCGGTCGATGGCCTCGCGCGTCAGCCTGATCAGGCGCTTCCTCAGCTTGTTGAACTCGACCGACGACGGCACGTCGCGGAACATCGGATGCGTGCCGGCGAAGTCTTCGTCCGCCGGAGCGGGTGCATCGAGGGTGATCATGGTGGGCAGCCTTTCCTGCAGCTGCTGATAGCGTGTGGAAAGCACGAGGGGAAGGATTTCGTTGCCAGGCTTGCCGCTGGCTGGCCTGCTTTGTTTCTGCCGTATTTCCAGCCCACCCCGGTAAACCTTACATATCCGTAATCGGACGGCCACTTGGCGGAATCATCGTTTCGCCTATTAATCAGGAAAACCCAGCCCGGAGGACGTCCTTGTTCCGCTCATTCTTTCCCGTCCCCAAGCTCTTTTTCACCTCGGCGGCGGCCTGGCTGCTGCTTTCCACGCTCCTGTTCTTCACCATCGGTGCTCCCCTGCGCTCGGTGATCAGCATCGACCGGTTCCTGGCGCCCGCCGCCTGCGCGCCGGCGACGCCCGGCCAAGCAGCAGCCACGCCCGAAGGGCAAAGTTCGACGCCGCCGGATTCGGCGGCCGGTGCCAACCAGGCGAGCCCCTCGGTTCCGGCAACGACCGAGAGCGCCCCGCCCGATACGGCTGCCGCGCCGGCCAACTGCTCCGACCAGAGCGACCTCAATTTCCTCAACGGCGATCGTATCTGGCTTTATGAATACGTGCTGCTGATCACGGTGCTGTTCTGCGCCTTCTGGTATTTCTACAAGCGCAACGAATGGTACTGGTGGTCGGTGGTCGGCTCGGCCGGCATCCTGCTCGTCATCTATTTCAACGTGCAGATCGATGCCTGGGTGAACGACTGGTCCGGTACCTTCTTCAACCTCGTGCAGCAGGCCCTGTCGCAACCGCGCTCGGTCTCGCCGGACGTGTTCTATGGCCAGATATTCGTGATCTTCGCCGTGCTGCTGCCCAACATCCTGGTGCTGGTGCTGCTGGCGTTCTTCACCTCGCACTACGTGTTCCGCTGGCGCAAGGCGATGAACGCCTACTACATGGCCAACTGGCCGGAAATCCGGACGACGGAAGGCGCGGCGCAGCGCGTGCAGGAAGATACGATGCGCTTCGCCTCGATCGTCGAGGACCTGGGCACGAGCTTCTTTTCCTCTCTCATCACCCTGGTGGTCTTCCTGCCGCTGCTGTGGACGCTGTCGGAGCACGTGACGTCCCTGCCGCTGGTCGGTCCCCTGCCCGGCGGTCTCGTCTGGGTGGCGCTGATCGCGGCGGCGCTGGGTACGGTGCTGCTGGGCGCCGTCGGCGTCAGGCTGCCGGGCCTCAATTTCGAAAACCAGCGCGTGGAAGCCGCCTACCGCAAGGAACTGGTCTATGGCGAGGATGACGCCAACCGCGCCGATCCCGTGACGGCCCGCGAGCTCTTCGCCAATGTGCAGAAGAACTATTTCCGGCTCTATTTCCACTACACCTACTTCAACCTGGCGCGATACGGCTACCTGCAGATCGCCGGCTACATCCCCCTGCTGGCGCTGTCGCCATCGATCTTGGCCGGTGCGCTGACGCTCGGCCTCTATCAGCAGGTGCAACTGGCCTTCAACCAGGTGTCGTCGTCGTTCCAGTTCTTCGCCCGCGCCTGGACGACGATCGTCGAACTCCTGTCCGTCTACAAGCGCCTGCGGCGTTTCGAGAGCTTCATTCCCGAGCACCAGCAGCCGATCAACGAGGCGGTGAGCGCCTACGCCACCGACGCATAAACGAAAGGGCCGCCCAGTGGGCGGCCCTTTGAACTTGCGGCTGAAGGATTAGATCAGCGCGAATAGAATTCGACGACCAGGTTCGGCTCCATCTGCACCGGATAGGGCACATCCGAGAGCGCCGGCACGCGAACGAAGGTCGCGACCTGCTTGCCGTGATCGACTTCGACATATTCCGGCACGTCACGCTCGGCCAGCTGGTTGGCTTCGAGCACGATGGCGAGCTGCTTGGAGCGCTCCTTGACTTCGACCTTGTCGCCGACCTTCACCTGGTAGGAGGGGATGGTGACGCGCTTGCCGTTGACCAGGATGTGGCCGTGGCTGACGAACTGGCGAGCGGCAAACACGGTCGGCACGAACTTGGCGCGGTAGACGATGGCATCGAGACGGCTCTCGAGCAGGCCAATCAGGTTCTCACCGGTGTCGCCCTTGACGCGGGCGGCTTCCTGGTAGAGGCGGCGGAACGACTTCTCGGTGGTCGAGCCGTAATAGCCCTTCAGCTTCTGCTTGGCGCGCAGCTGCAGGCCGTAGTCGGAGGTCTTGCCCTTGCGGCGCTGGCCGTGCTGGCCTGGGCCGTAGGCACGATTGTTGAGCGGGGACTTCGGACGGCCCCACAGGTTCTCGCCCAAACGGCGATCGATCTTGTACTTGACTGAATTGCGCTTCGACATCGCGTGTCCTTGTTAGCGTTGATATGGACCGCGCCCTCCTCTGCCCGCCGGGCTTTCGCCCTTGGGCCGACAGACCTCGTAATTTCAAGAGATCCCGGGTGCGCCTGCGGAGCCCGAGGCCTCGCAAGTGCGCGCGTGATAGAGGGACGAGCCGGCAAAGTCAAGCTTGGCCGCATTTTCGGGGGAACAAGGGGTGAGGGAAACAAGGATGATGGGATCGAGAGGGAGTGATAAATCCTGCTCGACTTCACCCCCCTCCCAACCTCCCCCGCAAGGGGGGAGGTGCAGTCCCGAGTGTGAAGGAGGGGAAAGCGCACCAGCCTCGATGAACACCCTCCCCTTGCGGGGAGGGTTGGGGAGGGGGTGAGACCAAGCAGGATGGTTGCTGATCCGCTGCTCTTTCAACATCGTCATTACCCGCTTCATGCGGGTAATCCAGCAGCCTCCGCGTGGGCGATGATGCGCCCCCTCACAGCGCCAGATAATCGCGCTTGCCGATATCGACGCCGTTGTGGCGCAGGATGTCGTAGGCCGTGGTGATGTGAAAGAAGAAGTTCGGGATCTGGCGCTTCATCAGGTAGTCGGCGCCGGAGAATTCGACCTCGTTGCCGCGCACCTTCTGGGTGACCTTGCGGTCTTCGGCACCGGCGAACTTGGCCTCGTCCAGCCCTTCAAGGAATGCCACCGTCTTGGCGATGCGCGCCTTGAGGTCATCGAACGTCTTCTCGTCGTCCGGCCAGCTCGGGATGTCGACGCCGGCAAGGCGGGCGCCTGCGGCCTTGGCGGTGTCGCTGGCGATCTGTACCTGCGCCGAGAACGGCAGCATGTCGGGCGCCAGCCGCGCATTGAAGAAGACCGCAAGATCGATATTGCGCGTCTGAGCGCTGGCCTCGGCCTTTTCGATGATGAGATGAAGCGCGTGGAAGGCGTGAAGGAAGACAGGCACCGAAGCCCGGTAGATGCTGAACGACATGACGCTCACCGTAGTTGGGGGTTGAAAAGAAATCAGGCCGGCGCGCCTGCGGGCTCGTCGACCATCTTGCGGTCGAGTTTGCGCTGGTCGCGCAAACCGGGGAAGATCCGGCTCCAGGCGGCAGCCACGGCAACGGTGCCGACGCCGCCGATCACCACGGCGGCCACGGCGCCGACGAAGAAGGCGACCGTGCCGGCACGGAATTCGCCCAGTTCGTTGGAAGCTCCGATGAAGACGGAATTGACGGCGTTCACGCGTCCGCGCACGGCATCCGGAGTCCAGAGCTGCATGATGGTTTCGCGGATGGTGACGCTGACCATGTCGCAGGCGCCGACCAGCACCAAAGCCGGCACGGCCAGCCAGACGGTGGTCGAAAAGCCGAAGACGATGTTGAAGACGCCGAACAGCGCAACGAAGGTGAACAATATCTTGCCGGCATGGTCGCGGACGGGAAAGCGCGACAGGATGACGGCCATGATTATGGCGCCGACGCCGGGCGCGCCGCGCAGCAGGCCGAGCTCGGTGGGGCCGGCGTGCAGGATGTCCTTGGCATAGACGGGCAGCAGCGCGACGGCGCCGCCCAGCAGCACGGCGAACATGTCGAGCGAGATGGCGCCCAGCACGACCTTGTTGCCCCAGATGTAGCGGAAGCCGGCGAGCATGGTCTCGACACTCGTCGCCTGGTGCGATTCCCGGCGCGGCGGCTTGGGAATGAGCAGCACGGCGGTGATGGCGATGACGACCAGTACCGAGGCCGTGCCGAAGGCGACGGCCGGCGCGATGCCGTACAGCAGGCCGCCGGCGACCGGGCCGAGAATGGAGGCGAACTGCCAGGCCGAGGCATTGATGGTGATGGCGCTGGAGAGCGCTTCGGGCGGCACGAGGTTGGGCGCAAGCGAACCCGCCGCCGGATTCATGAAGGCGCGGGCCGTGCCGAGGGCGACGAGTACGCCGAAAATCGGCCAGATTTCATGGGCCTGCGCGTTCGAGAAGAACAGCAGGAAGATCGAAGCCAACAGCTCCACGCACAGGCACACCGCCATGATGCCGCGGCGGTTGAAGCGATCGGCCACCAAGCCCGTGACGAGCACCAGCAAGAGCGCAGGCAGGAAGAGCGAGAGCCCGACGAGACCGAGCAGCAGGGGCTGGCTGGTCAGGTCGTAGATTTGCCAGGCGACAGATACGGCCATGATCTGCACGGCAAAGCTGGTGGTCAGCGTGCCGAGCCAGAAAAACCGGAAACCTTTGTAGGTAAAGGCCTGACGGGACGGCTCAGGCGCCGAGGCGGAGGTGCTCATGGTGGGCAAAGCCATTGCCATGCCACGGTGTCGCAGTCAAAGACTGTTTTAAGTCTCGTTCTTCTTCTGCCGGTTCGGATTTGGCCGCTCGTGCCGCCGGTCGATCGAGGAAATGACGCCGCGGAGCGTCCGGATTTCCTGCGAGGAAAAGCTGGCGCGCGTCAGCGCCGTCCTGAGGTTGTTGACCATGGTCGGGCGCTTGTCCGGCGTCGTGAAGAACCCCGTCTGGTCGAGCACGCCTTCGAGATGGCCGAAAAGCCCCATCAGTTCGTCGCGGGGCGCCGGTTCGTGGCGCTGGTCGTCGAACGGCAGTTCGGCGCCGCTTTCTGTCTGTCGCCGCCACTCATAGGCGAGGATCAGCACCGCCTGGGCGATGTTCAGCGAGGCGAAGGCCGCTTCGACCGGCAGCGTGACGATGGCGTCGGAAACCGCCACTTCCTCGTTGTAGAGCCCCCAGCGTTCGCGCCCGAAGAGAATGCCCGCCTTGCCGCCGCCGGCGATGTGGGAAACGATGCGCTGGCCGGCAACGTCCGGCCCCAGCACTTCCTTTTGCATGTCGCGGCGGCGCGCCGTCGTCGCATAGACCAGCGACAGGTCGGCAATGGCGGCATCGAGCGTTTCGAAGACCTGCACGCGCTCGATCACGTGGTCGGCACGCGAGGCGGCGTTCACCGCTTTTTCATTGGGCCAGCCGTCGCGCGGATTGACCAGCCGCAGGTCCCACAGCCCGAAATTGGCCATGGCCCGCGCTGCCGTGCCGATGTTCTCACCGAGCTGCGGCTCGCAGAGAATAACAGCGGGGCTGGGGCGGAATTCGAATTTCAGCGAGGAGTCGGTGCCGGCCATTAAAAAAAATCCGTTTGTCCGCTGATACGGACAAACGGATGCAAAGATCAAGCACTGTATTCCTGGTCTAGTCGCGCTTCCGAACCGGAAAAGTGGCATCCACTTTTCCTGGAAACGCTCCTGAGATCAGGCGACCTTGTGATGCAGTTCATGGACTTTGTTGCTGCGTTGCCATTCGCGATCGAGGATGGCGAAATGCAGTTCCTCGTCCCATTCACCCTGGAAAAGTGCGTGCTCCCGATAATGCGCTTCGAGCCGCATGCCGAGCCGGGTCATCAGCTTGGCCGAGCGCGTGTTGCGCGCGTCGCACCGCGCGAAGATGCGGTGGATGCGGAAGTGTTCGAAGGCCAGGTCCACCAGCCGGCGCACGGCCTCGGTGGCGTAGCCCTTACTGCGGTAGGCGGGGTTGAAGACGAAGCGGATTTCGCCTTGGGCCGCCGTGGCATCGACCCAGCGCAATGAAACATGCCCGAGCAGCACGCCGTCGGCCTTGCGGATCACCGCCAGGCTCAACGTGTCACCCGGGCGCTGCAGCGTGATCTGGTTGCACATGGCCTGAAGAGCGGCTGCGACTTCGTATTTGTCGCGGACCTTCCAGTCGAGGTAACGCTGCACTTCGGGCAGCGCATGATAGCTCATAACGGCGTCGATGTCGGAGGCCTCGAACGGCCTCAGAAGCAGTCGTTCCGTTTCCAGTGGCATTCTCAAGGCTGTCATGGTGCCGCGCCTCCCGCATGAGCCGACTACGGATTCCGGGTGGCAATAGCCTACCGAGAGATGCCCGCCCCGACTGCTCCGATATGACCTGTGAACGAGCCGTCGGCCCGTCCGGTTCCTGTTGACGCTTGGAATAAATTCTCAATTTGCGCCGGCTGAGAAAACGCAAAACGAAGCCTCTCGCGCGCTCCCGTTAGCAGCGTCGCATAAGGCCTGGCCGGCCAACTCGTCATCTACTGGAATAGTATTGGGGCACCGCCCCGAACGGTGCCACCATCGCCTGCGATTGCGGCTAAACCATGCCTCGCCGCAAAGTTTAATGAATTATTGCCGCGCGGTGCCGCGGCGCGCGCTCCACTCGCGGTCGAGCACGGCATACACGAACTCGTCGTCCCACCTGCCCTTCACCAGCGCATGTTCGTGGAAATGTGCCTCGCGCCGCATGCCCAGACGCTCCATCACCCGCCATGAGCGGGCATTGTCGGGGTGGCAGCGCGCCATGATGCGGTGCAGGCCGAAATCGCGAAAGCCGAGCTCGAGCAGTGCCGTGCCGGCCTCGGTGGCGTAGCCGCGGCCGTGGAATTCGGGGTTGAAGATGTAGCCGAGTTCTCCCTGGCGGGAGAGGTCGCTACGCCAGATCAGCGACACTTCGCCGATGAGGCGGCCGTTCTCGCGCAGGTCGACGGCCAGGACCAGTTTGTCGCCCTCGACTTCCAGCGACGACTGGCTGATGCGCTGCTGCACCGCCTCGGTCACGGTTTCGTGGCTCATGACGTCATCGAAGAGATAGGTGGCAACGTCCTCGCGCTGGCGATATTCGAAGACGGCGTCGACGTCGCCGCGCGTGAAGGGACGCAACCGCAAGCGCTCGCTGAGGATGGGATAATCGGGCGTAAAGACGGTCAACAGGCGCCCCACAGGTCTCGCGCTTTCCGGCCTATGCCGGCGCCGTCACAATTGCAAGGCCAGGTCGGGTATGCAAGCATCTGCCGCGCCCAAATCGGACCGGTCTCCAATGGCAAACGAAACGCTCGAACACCTCGCCGATCGCCTGCGGCAAATCCTCGACAGCGATCCGCGCATCAGGGAAAAGCGCATGTTCGGCGGACTGAGCTTCCTGCTCAACGGGCATCTGTTCGTTTCCGCCAGGAAAGATGGCGGCATCCTCGCCAGCGTCGGCAAGGCGGCGGAAGCCGAAGCGCTACGCCGCCCCGGAGCCCAGCCGATGGTGCATGGCGGCCGTCGTATGTCCGGGTTCCTCTGGGTCGATGCCGACGCGATCGAGGACGATGACGCGCTGCGCGACTGGGTGGCCCTTTGCGAAAAGTACGTGGCCACCCTGCCGCCGAAGTGATCTACGCTTTCCCGAAAACCAGGCTGGCGTTGACGCCGCCGAAGCCGAAGGCGTTGGAGAGCACGTAGTCGAGCTTCTTTTCGTGCGGCACTTTCGGCACGAGGTCAAAGCGGGCCGCCGTTTCGTCGGGATTTTCGAGGTTGAGCGTTGCCGGCACCGTCTGCTGGCGCAGCGCCTCGATGGAAATCACCGCTTCGATGGCGCCGGCCGCACCGAGCAGGTGCCCGGTCGCCGACTTGGTCGAAGAGATCGCCAGGTCCTTGCCCCGCTCGCCGAACACGGCGGCAATGCCGGCGATCTCGGCGGCATCGCCGACTTCCGTCGAGGTCGCATGCGCATTCACGTAACCGATGGCATCCGGTGAAATGCCGGCCATGGCGATAGCCTTGCGCATAGCCTGCTGCGCGCCGGCGCCGGTCGGTTCGCCGGCTGTCAAATGATAAGCGTCGGCTGACGTGCCGTAGCCCGCGAGGATCGCCAGCGGCTTGGCGCCGCGCTTCCTGGCGTGGCTGAGCTTTTCGATGACGATGACCGCCGCGCCTTCCGCCAGCACGAAGCCGGCCCGGTCGCGGTCGAACGGGCGCGAGGCCTTTTCAGGATTGTCGTTGAAGCTGGTATTGAGCGCCCGTGCTGCCGAGAACCCGCCGATGGAGACTGGATCGACCGAGCCTTCGGCGCCGCCGACGACCGCTACTTCCGCCTCGCCGGTCATGATGAGGCGCATGCCGTCACCGATCGCCTGGGCCGAGGCAGCGCAGGCGGTGACCGGCGTTCCGATCGGCCCCTTGAAGCCGTAGCGGATGGAAATCCAGCCGGCGGCGAGATTGGCAAGGAAGGCCGGCACGGTGAACGGCGAAAGCCGCCGCGGCCCCTTTTCGGCGATCGTATGGGCGGCTTGCACCATCAGCGGCTCGCCGCCGACGCCCGAGGCGATGATGGTGGCCGTCGCCTGCTTGTCCTCTTCGCTTTCCGGCTGCCAGCCGGCCTGCTGGATCGCCTCCTGCGCGGCGACCAGGCCGTACTGGATGAAGAGGTCCATCTTCTTGATGTCCTTGGGATCGATCGCAACCAGCGGATCGAAGCCTTCCGGATCCTCCTCCTTGCGCGGCACGAGCGCGGCGATCTGGCAGGCATAGTCGGTGACGTCGAACCGCGTGTTCGGGCCGACACCGCTCCTGCCCTCCATCAGCCGCTGCCAGACCGTTTTCACCCCCACACCGAGCGGCGATACCACCCCCATGCCGGTAACGACGATCGGATCGTTCGGGTCGGGTCTCAACATGTCGTTCTCCTCGTGCACACGCACATTTGACGCGGCGGGCGGCGTTTTCGTTTCAACGCCCCAACTACGGGTACGTCCGCACATATAAGGAGCGCAACGGCTATCCACCACCGCACTTTGCGCTTTCACCCGCCGATGCTATAGGGCCGCGAGGAATTCACACTGGCATCGTGCCGACAGGAGCCATTTCACATGAGCAAGATCAAAGTCGCCAACCCCGTCGTCGATATCGACGGCGATGAAATGACGCGCATCATCTGGCAGGCGATCAAAGACAAGCTCATCACCCCCTATCTCGACATCGACCTCGACTACTACGACCTGTCGGTCGAAAACCGCGACGCCACCAACGACCAGGTCACGGTCGATGCCGCCAACGCCATCAAGAAGCACGGCGTCGGCGTCAAGTGCGCGACCATCACCCCCGACGAGGCGCGCGTCGAGGAGTTCAAGCTCAAGCAGATGTGGAAATCGCCGAACGGCACGATCCGCAACATCCTCGGCGGCGTGATCTTCCGCGAGCCGATCATCTGCAAGAACGTGCCACGGCTGGTGCCGGGCTGGACGCAGCCGATCATCATCGGCCGCCATGCCTTCGGCGACCAGTACAAGGCCACCGATTTCCGCTTTCCGGGCAAGGGCACGCTGACCATCAAGTTCACCGGCGAGGACGGCAAGGTCATCGAGCACGAAGTGTTCAAGTCGCCCGGTTCCGGCGTCGCCATGGGCATGTACAACCTCGACGAGTCGATCCGCGACTTCGCCCGCGCCTCGATGAACTACGCGCTCATCCGCGGCGTGCCCTGCTACCTGTCGACCAAGAACACCATCCTCAAGGTCTATGACGGACGCTTCAAGGACATCTTCCAGGAAGTGTTCGACGCCGAATTCGCCGACGCCTTCAAGGAAAAGAAGATCACCTACGAGCACCGGCTGATCGACGACATGGTCGCCTCCTCGCTCAAGTGGTCGGGTGGTTATGTCTGGGCCTGCAAGAACTATGACGGCGACGTGCAGTCCGACACCGTGGCCCAGGGCTTCGGCTCGCTCGGCCTCATGACCTCGGTGCTGATGACGCCCGATGGCAAGACGGTCGAGGCGGAAGCCGCGCACGGCACCGTCACCCGCCACTACCGCCAGCACCAGCAGGGCAAGGAGACGTCGACCAATTCCACGGCCTCGATCTTCGCCTGGACGCGCGGCCTCGCCCATCGCGGCAAGCTCGACGACAATGCGGCATTGATGAAGTTCGCCGATACGCTGGAAAAGGTCACCGTCGCCACCATCGAGGAAGGCAAGATGACCAAGGACCTGTCGCTGCTCGTCGGCCCGGAGCAGCCGTGGCTTTCGACCATCGGCTTCCTCGATGCCATCGACGCCAACCTGCAAAAGGCCATGGCCTGATCCATCCGGCTTCATCGGAATTCAGCGGCGCCCTTCGGGGCGCCGTTTAGTTCGTGGGACTCATGGAACCAGACGAACTCTCGATTTCGAGGTTACTTCTCCATTCCAACAACGAGTCCTCCCCGGCCTTGCGCCGGGGTCCAGCTTTTCTCGCAACAAACTCCCATCTTCCGCCCGACTTGCGCCAGAATCGGGCAACACTGCTGCCCGGAAGGGGGATCTTTCATGCGCAAATTCCTGCTTCGCCTGGCGGGCGTCCTGGCCGTGCTCATCGCCGGCATCTACGTCTTCAACGCTTCCTGGCGCGTGGCGCCGCCGGACAATCCCGAGATCAGGCTGATCGCACATCGCGGCGTGCACCAGCAGTTCGACAATAACGGCCTGGGCAAGGACGGCTGCAGCGCCGCACGCATCGAAACGCCCACGCATTCCTATTTCGAGAACACGCTCCCCGCGATGCAGGCGGCGTTCGAGGCCGGCGCCGATATCGTCGAACTCGACGTGCATCCGACCACCGACGGCCAGTTTGCCGTGATCCACGACTGGACGCTCGATTGCCACACCGAGGGCAAGGGCGTCGTGCGCGAACAGGCGATGAGTTACCTGAAGACGCTCGATGTCGCCTACGGCTACACCGCCGATGGCGGCAAGACCTTCCCGTTCCGCGGCCAGGGCGTGGGTATGATGCCGGAGCTCAAGGAGGTGCTGGCGGCCTTCCCGGAAGGGCATTTCCTCATAAACTACAAGAGCAACGAGGCGCGCGAAGGCGACATGCTGGCCGATGTGCTGAAGGCGCATCCGGAGTGGAGCCAGGAAATCTGGGGCGTCTATGGCGGCGCCCCGCCCTCGGATCGCGCCAAGGAATTGCTGCCGCAGGTCGCCTCGTGGTCCGACAAGGGCATGATCCGCTGCCTGCTGCAGTACGAGGGGCTGGGATGGAGCGGCTACGTGCCCGATGCCTGCCGGAACACCGCCGTCACCATCCCGATCAATTTCGTCTCGTGGCTCTGGGGTTGGCCCAATCTCTTCATCCAGCGCATGCACGATGCCGGCAGCATAGTCGTGCTGCTCGGCCCGTACGAAAAAGGCGATTCCGGCTCGTCGGGCATCGACTCGCCGGAATTGCTTGCCGACGTTCCCCAAGGATTCGACGGTTACATCTGGACCAACAGGATCGAAGTCATCGGCCCGGCGCTGGCCGACCGCTGACCTTCTACAGCAGCCGTACTGACATGCCGCCGTCGACGATCATCGGGCTGCCGGTCATGAAGCTGGCGCGGTCGGAGAGCAGGAACAGCGCGGCCTCGGCGATCTCGCTGGCACTCGCCATTCGCTTCATCGGATGCAGATTGGCGATGAAATCCAGCGTCGCCGGATCGCCCTCCCCGCCGCTCGGCGTGACGGTTCCGCCCGGCAGCAGCGCATTGACCCTGATCCCGTCCTTGGCGTGGTCGGATGCCAGCGATTGCGCGAGACCCAGCAGGGCGGCCTTGGTCGCCGCATAGGCGCCCATGCCCGGCATGCCGCCATTGCTGAAACCGACGAAGGACGAGGTGAAGACGATGGAGCCGCCGCCCTGCCGGAGCATAGCGGGGATCTGCGCCTTGGCCGCGAGGAACGCGGCCGTGAGATTGACCGAGACCACGTCGTTCCAGTTTTCGATACTCATTTCCGGTATCGGCTGCATGCTGCCGACGATCCCGGCATTGTTGAAGGCGCCATCGAGGCCGCCGAACTGGCTGGTGGCGAGATCGACCAGCGCTTCGGCATAGCCCTCGTCCTTCACGTCGCCCGCAAGATAGACGGCCTCGCCGCCGGCCCGGACGATCTTGTCTGCCAGGGCGGCCAGCGCCTCTCCACGACGTGCGCCGAGGACGAGCCTTGCCCCTTCCGCTGCAAACAGCGAAGCGGCGGCGGCGCCGATGCCGCTGCTCGCCCCGGTGACGATGATCGCCTTGTTCTGCAATTCCATGGTCTGCTCCATTCGCTTACCGCGGCGGTGTAGCGATCGAGACAGCAGCACGGCGACCCGCTTTTGACGGACAACGGGTTCGCCCGAAAGGCCAGGCCAATATTTTTACGTGTGGCAATAAAGCACTTACGCTTTCGGCCTACACTCTGTTATCCATAACTGGTCGTCGCTCGGACGTCCCTTCCCTCTCGCGCCTCCCCAGCCCTCGCGCAGCGGCGCCCATTGCTGTTGCGATTGGAACTGCGCGATGCCTGCCGGCGTCCTCATCGCCTTGTGCGCCTATGCCATCTATTCGTGTGGCGATGCGATCATCAAAGGCTTTTCGGGCCACCTCACCGTCTTCGAGATCGGGTTCTTCACCGCCTGCTTCTCGCTGCTGCCGGCTATGGTCACCAAGCAAAGCGACGAACAGTGGCGGCGGACCTTCCAGCTCAATCGGCCGTGGCTGGTGCACCTGCGCTCGGCGAGCGGCGTCTGCTCGTCGATCCTCGTCACCTACTCGTTCACCACGATCCCGCTGGCCGAAGTCTATTCCATCGTCTTCCTGGCGCCGGTGTTCATCACCATCATCTCGGTGCTGGTGCTGAAGGAGCATGTGTCGGCGCAGCGCTGGCTGCTGCTGTTCGCGACCTTCGCGGGCGTGCTGATCGTGGTGCGGCCTGGCTTCCGCGAACTGCATCCCGGCCATTTCGCCGCCCTCGCCGCGGCCGTGTTCAGCTCGATTAACACGACGGTGCTGCGCCACGTGTCGCCGAGCGAGAAGCGCCTCAACCTCTTCGGCGTGCTCACCACCTACACGATCGGCGTCAACGCCGTGCTCATGCTGCCCAGCTTCCACCTGCCGAGCCTGGAGCAGTTCGTGCTCGTGTTTATCGCCGGCTGCACGGGCGGCATCGGGCAATTGCTGTTCATCGCCGCAACGCGCCGAATTCCGGCGAGCCAGCTGGCGCCGGTGCAATATAGCCAGATCGTCTGGGCGATGATCTTCGGCGCCGCCTTCTACAGCGAATTCCCCGACCATATCGCGCTGGTCGGGCTGGCCGTGGTGGTGATCGCGGGTGTCCTCAACGTCGTGCCCGACGAGGCGCGCTGGCGGGCGATCCGGCGCTTCGCCGTGCTGCGCGGCCGCCCGGCCTCTGCGGCCGTGGCAGAGGCTGCCAACGACATCGAGACCGTACCGCCGACAGCCATACCGCCGATACCGCTGCCGGCCGCCGAAGCGAAAGCGCGCGCCGCCTGAGCTCTGGCTAGCCGGCGAGCGCCTGGCGAACCGCAGCGATGGCGTCTGCCGCCTTGCTGCCGTCCGGCCCGCCGCCCTGTGCCATGTCGGGGCGGCCACCGCCGCCCTGCCCGCCGAGCGCGGCAGTGGCATGGCCGATCAGGTCCTTGGCCGAATATTTCGCGACGAGGTCGTCGGTGACGCCGATGGCGATCGTGCCCTTGCCGTCCTCGGCCTTGAGGACCAGGGCAACGACCGCGGAACCGGCGCGCTTCTTTTCCTCATCGACGAGGCCGCGCAGGTCCTTGGCGGCAACGCCTTCGACGACACGGCCGACAAAGGTCGTGCCGTTGACGGCTTCGCTGGCAGGCGCCGCGCCGGCCGAACCCGAGGTGCCGGCAAGCGCCAGCCTCTTTTGTGCGTCCGACAGCGAGCGCTCGGCCTTCTTGAGATTGTCCTGCAGCACTTCGATGCGGTTGAACACTTCGCTAGGCGTCGTGCGCAAGGCGTCGGCCACGCCGGCAACTAGGTTGGCATTGGTGCGCGCATGGTGGCGGGCGCCCTTGGCGGTCAGCGCCTCGATGCGGCGGACGCCGGCACCGACGGCGCTCTCGCCGACGACCGAGATGAGGCCGATATCGCCGGTGCGCCGCACATGCGTGCCGCCGCAGAGTTCGACCGACCAGCCGAGCCCGTTGCCGGTGGGATCGCCCATGGAAACGACACGCACCTCGTCGCCGTACTTCTCGCCGAACAGCGCGCGCGCCCCGGAATTCTTGGCCTCGTCGACGCCCATCAGGCGCGTTTCGACCGCGGAATTCTGCAGGACGATATCGTTGGCGATGTCTTCGACCTCGGCAATCTCCTGCGGCGTCATCGGCTTGGTATGGACGAAGTCGAAGCGCAGCCTATCGGGCGAAACGAGCGAGCCACGCTGCGCTACGTGATCGCCGAGCACCAGCCGCAGCGCCTCGTGCAGCAGGTGCGTCGCCGAGTGGTTGGCTCGGATGGCCGAGCGGCGGTCGTGATCGACTTCGAGCGCGATGTACTGGCCGACGCGCAGCGTACCTTCGGTCACCTTCACCTTGTGGGCGAAAACGCCGTGGTGCTTGGTCGTATCGAGGACCGTCGCGGCAACGCCTTCGCCGCGCAGCGTGCCGGTATCGCCGACCTGGCCGCCGCTTTCCCCGTAAAACGGCGTCTGGTTGGTGACGACGAAGCCTTCCTCGCCGGTGGCGAGGCTATCGACGTTGGCGCCCTTGCCGATGAGCGCGGTGATCTCGCCTTCGGCATTCTCGGTCTCGTAGCCCAGGAATTCCGTGGGGCCGAGCTTGTCGGCGACCGCATACCAGATGCCGTCGTCGGCGGTTTCGCCCGAACCGGCCCAGCTCTTGCGCGCCTCGGCCTTCTGGCGCGCCATGGCGTCCGAAAAACCGGAGAGATCGACGTGGATGTCGCGCGTCCTGAGCGCATCCTGGGTCAGGTCGAGCGGGAAGCCATAGGTATCGTAGAGCTTGAAGGCGGTTTCGCCATCGAGCATGTCGCCGGCCTTGAGGCCCGCCGCTTCCTCCTCGAGGATCTGCAGGCCGCGGCCGAGCGTCTTGAGGAACCGGTGCTCCTCGAGCCGGACGGTTTCCTCGATCATCGCTTCGCCGCGCGCGAGTTCGGGATAGGCCTGGCCCATCTCGCGGACCAGGACCGGAACCAGCTTGTGGATCACCGGCTCGCTGGAGCCGAGGAGCGTCGCATGGCGCATGGCGCGGCGCATGATGCGGCGCAGCACGTAGCCGCGGCCCTCGTTGGAGGGCAGCACGCCTTCGGCGATGAGGAAGCTCATCGAACGCAAATGGTCGGCGATGACGCGCAGGCTGGTCTTGCCTTCGCCGTTCGAATTGCTGCCCGTCGCCTGCGCCGCCGCGGCGATCAGCGCCTTGAACAGGTCGATATCATAATTGTCGTGCACGCCCTGCATGACGGCAGCGATGCGCTCGAGCCCCATGCCGGTATCGATGGACGGACGCGGCAGGTCCAGGCGCGAGCCATCGGCCTGCTGCTCGTATTGCATGAAGACGAGGTTCCAGACCTCGATGAAGCGATCGCCGTCTTCCTCGGGCGAGCCCGGCGGGCCGCCCCAGACGTGCTCGCCGTGATCGTAGAAGATTTCCGAACATGGGCCGCACGGGCCGGTATCGCCCATCTGCCAGAAATTCGACTTCTCGCCGAGGCGCACGATCCGGTCGTCGGAAAGCCCGGCGATCTTCTTCCACAGCGCCGCCGCCTCGTCGTCGTCCTTATAGACGGTGACGCTGAGCTTCTTCTCCGGCAGGCCCCATTCCCTGGTCAGGAGATTCCAGGCGAGTTCGATGGCACGGTCCTTGAAGTAATCGCCGAACGAGAAATTGCCGAGCATTTCGAAGAACGTGTGGTGGCGCGCCGTGAAGCCGACATTGTCGAGATCGTTGTGCTTGCCGCCGGCGCGCACGCATTTCTGCGCCGTCGTCGCGCGCGAATAGGGGCGCTTCTCGAAGCCGGTGAAGACATTCTTGAACTGCACCATGCCGGCATTGGTGAACATCAGCGTCGGATCGTTGCGCGGCACCAGCGGGCCCGAAGCCACGTTCTCATGGCCTTCGCGCACGAAGTAGGAGGTGAAGCTCGACCGGATGTCGTTAACGCTGTTCATCGTCTGGCTTTCGTCAAGGCGGGGCGGCAGCCAGCCGCCCCGAAATTGGGACCGGGCTATCTATCGCGGCCATTGCACTTCTGTCCAGAAGATGCCGACAAACAAAAGCCCCGGCGCGAGGCCGGGGCTTGGAGGTCAGTGGTCGCGGAGGAATTACTCTTCGTCCGACTCGATCGCGCCGGCAGTCTCGTCGCCGGTGATGAGGGCTTCGCCGAGGAGGCCGGCGCTTTCGCGCACGCCCTGCTCGATTTCGGCGGCGATGGCCGGATTGTCCTTGAGGAACTGGCGGGCGTTCTCACGCCCCTGCCCCAGCCGCTGGCTGTCGTAGGAGAACCAGGCGCCGGACTTCTCGACGATGCCGCTCTTAACGCCGAGGTCGATGAGCTCACCGGTCTTGGAGATGCCTTCGCCATACATGATGTCGAACTCGACCTGCCGGAACGGCGGGGCCAGCTTGTTCTTCACCACCTTGACGCGGGTCTGGTTGCCGACGACTTCCTCGCGGTCCTTGATGGAGCCGATGCGACGGATGTCGAGGCGCACCGAGGAATAGAATTTCAGGGCATTGCCGCCCGTCGTGGTTTCGGGCGAGCCGAACATGACGCCGATCTTCATGCGGATCTGGTTGATGAAGATCACCATCGCCTTCGACTTGGAGATCGAGGCGGTGAGCTTGCGCATCGCCTGGCTCATGAGGCGCGCCTGCAGGCCCGGCAGCGAATCGCCCATCTCGCCTTCCAGTTCGGCCCGCGGCGTAAGGGCTGCGACCGAGTCCACGACGAGAACGTCGATGGCGCCGGACCGCACCAGCGTATCGGCGATTTCCAGCGCCTGTTCGCCGGCGTCGGGCTGCGAGATCAGCAGGTCGTCGACATTGACGCCGAGCTTGCGGGCATAGACGGGATCGAGCGCGTGTTCGGCATCGACGAAGGCGCAGATGCCGCCATTGCGCTGCGCTTCGGCTATGACGTGCAAAGCCAGCGTCGTCTTGCCCGAGCTTTCCGGCCCGAAGATCTCGACGATACGGCCGCGCGGCAGGCCGCCGATGCCAAGAGCGATGTCGAGGCCGAGCGAACCGGTGGAGATCGATTCAACCTCGATGGCGGAATTCTCGCCAAGGCGCATGATCGAGCCCTTGCCGAAGTTCCGCTCGATCTGGCTGAGCGCGGCGCTGAGCGCCTTGTCCTTATCCATTGCTCCCCCGTCGATGACGCGCAGTGGTGATGTCGACATGTCCCGCTCCTTATTTCACGCCCTCGGACCCCGCGCAACGCGGCTGATCGCTCCCGGCCGTATCTGCAATGTGCTTATTTTGTTCTCATTTTGTTTTCGTCTCGTCAAGCGAAAAAAATGCAGCGACGCCCCGTCGCTGTGCGAATCGACCCGCCCGCTCCTCAGCCGCGGCGGGCGGCGTCGATGGCGGCGACGTCGATCTTGCGCATCTTCATCATGGCATCGAAGGCGCGCTTGGCTTCCGCGCCGCCGGCGGCCATCGCCTCGGTCAGCGTGCGCGGCGTGATCTGCCAGGAGACGCCCCATTTGTCCTTGCACCAGCCGCAGACGCTTTCCTCGCCGCCATTGCCGACGATGGCGTTCCAGTAGCGGTCGGTCTCCGCCTGGTCCTCGGTGGAAATCTGGAACGAGAAAGCCTCGCTCTGCTTGAATTCCGGTCCGCCATTGAGGCCGATGCAAGGAATGCCGGCGACGGTGAATTCGACCGTCAAAACATCGCCCTCCTCGCCGGAAGGGAAGTCGCTGGGAGCGTGGTAGACGGCATCCACCGAGCTATCGGGAAACGTTTCGGCGTAAAAGCGCGCAGCGGGTTCGGCGTCCTTGTCGTACCAGATGCAGACCATGTTCTTGGGAATAGCCATTGCTCGTCCTTTCGGTTTTGAAACCAATCGGGCCCTTCGCAGGCGGGCACGGTTCACGACTAATCTTGGCATAGCGGGTGTGCGCCATGACGCCACCTAACGCTGTGCTCACAACGCATAAAGGCTCTAGCGCGACAAGGTTGCCAGATTAAGACGGAGGCCGGCAGGCTGTTCAGGCGGCCTTGCGCATTGTGGCCATGAAGGCTTCGAGGCGTTGGGTTTCGGCGGCGGAAAAGCGCAGGCCGAGCTTGGAGCGGCGCCAGAGGATGTCTTCCTGGGCGCGGGCCCACTCGTTCTCGACGAGATAGCGCACTTCGTTGCTGCCGAGGTCGGCGCCGAACATCTCCCCCAGCCCGCCATCCGGGCCGATGATATCGAAGGCGCGCGTGCCATAGGCCCGGGCCAGCCGCGTCAGCGTCGGTCGGGCGATCTTGGGCGCGCGCTTCGCCAATTGGTCGACGAGAATTTCGAAGCCATCGATGGGGAAATCACCGCCGGGTAGCGGCGCATCGGCCGTCCAGGCCGGATCACGGGCGCCCAATTGCGCCTCGATGAGGCGCAGCGCGGATTCGGCCAGGCGGCGATAGGTGGTGATCTTGCCGCCGAAAACGTTGAGCATGGGCGCCCCGCCCTCGCTGTCGAGCTTCAGCACATAATCGCGCGTGGCCTGCTGTGCGGCGCCGGCGCCATCGTCGTAGAGCGGGCGTACGCCGGAATAGGACCAGACGAGGTCGTCGCGCGTCACCGGACGCTTGAAATAGGTGCAGGCGGACGCGAGCAGATAGTCGGTCTCCTCGTCGCTGATGCGCACATCGGCGGGGTCCCCGGCATAGTCGCGGTCGGTGGTGCCGATAAGGGTGTACTCCCCCTCATAGGGGATGGCGAAGATGATGCGGTTGTCGGCGTTCTGGAAGATGTAGCAGCGGTCGTGCTCGTAGAGCCGGCGCACGACGATATGGCTGCCCTGGACGAGCCGGACATTGTGGGCCTTCGCGCCGTTGGCGAGACCGATCATCCTGTCCACCCAGGGGCCGGCGGCATTGACGACGAGGCGAGCGGAAACCGTGCGCTCGCGGTTCGTCTCCATGTCGCGCAGGGTGACGTGGAAGCCTCCGTTCCGGCGCTTTATCGCCGTCACCATGGTTCGCGTCAGGATTTCTGCACCACGGTCGGCGGCATCGCGGGCATTGAGCGCCACCAGCCGCGCATCCTGCACCCAGGCGTCGGAATATTCGAAGGCGCGGACGAATTCCGGCTTGAGCGGCGCGCCGGCAGGATCGCTGCGCAGGTCGAGGCTGCGCGTCGGCGGCAGGCGCTTGCGGCCGCCGAGATGGTCGTAAAGAAAAAGGCCGAGGCGCAGCAGCCATGCCGGACGCAGGCCCTTGTGGTGCGGCAGCACGAAGCGCAGCGGCCAGATGATGTGCGGAGCAATGCCCCACAAGATTTCGCGCTCGATCAGCGCTTCGCGTACGAGGCGGAACTCGTAGTGTTCGAGATAGCGCAACCCGCCATGGATGAGCTTGGTCGAGGCCGAAGAGGTACCCGAAGCGAGGTCGGCCATTTCGGCGAGCAGCACGCTGTAGCCGCGCCCGGCGGCATCGCGGGCGATGCCCGCGCCGTTGATGCCGCCACCGACGACGAGAATGTCGAAATCGAAATTATGAGGCTCGATCATGGGCAGGTTTCTTCAAGCGATCAGTCGAGACGGCGGCCGGTCTCGGCGTTGAAAAGATGCAGGCGCGCGAGCGGCAGGTGCAGGGTCACCGGCGTGCCGTCGACCAAATCCTCGCGGGTCGGCGTCACCACCGTCAGCATCTGTCCAAGATTCGGCACCGTCACGTAGAGGTAGCTCTCGCCGCCCACCGGCTCGACGAGGTCGGCAGTGCCCCTGAGCGTGATGCCGGGCTCGTTCGAGGCAGCAAGGCCGATGGCGTCGGGCCGGATGCCGATAATGCCGGCGTCGGGATCGGCGCGCCCTTCTAGGCCCGCACCCAGCGCCTTTTCCAGCGCCGCGCGCGGAACGAGGTTCATCGGCGGCGAACCGATGAAATTGGCAACGAAGGTCGAGGCGGGACGATTGAAAAGCTCCATCGGCCGGCCGACTTGCTCGATCACGCCCTTGTTCATCACCACCAGCTTGTCGGCCAGGGTCATGGCTTCGAGCTGGTCGTGGGTGACGTAGACGCTGGTGGTACCGAGGCGGCGCTGCAGGCGCCTGATCTCGACACGCATCTGGCCGCGTAGCTTGGCATCGAGGTTGGACAGCGGCTCGTCGAACAGGAACACCTTCGGATGCCGGACGATGGCGCGCCCCATGGCGACGCGCTGGCGCTGGCCGCCCGACAGCTGGCGCGGCTTGCGATCGAGGAAGGTCTCGATCTCGAGGATGCGCGCCGCCTCGTCGACGCGCTCGGCGATCACCGGTTTCGGCGTACGGCGGTTCTTGAGGCCGTACTCGAGGTTCTGGCGCACGCTCATATGCGGATAGAGCGCGTAGTTCTGGAACACCATGGCGATGTCGCGGTCGGCGGGCTCGACCGTATTGACCACCGAGCCGTCGATGGAAATGCGGCCGTCGGTGATCGATTCCAGCCCGGCGATCATGCGCAGCAGCGTGGACTTGCCGCAGCCGGAAGGTCCGACCAGCACGACGAGTTCGCCGTCGCCGATGTCGAGATCGAGGCCGTGGATGGCGGTGACGGTGCCGCCATAGACCTTGCGCACGGAGCGCAGTTCGAGTTCAGCCATTGGTGCCTCCCCTGCCGCTTCTATTGCAGCGATTTCGCCAGCGTCGGCGTGTCGGTGGTGATCTGGCGGATGCCTTTTTCGTACCAGAAGCGGATGTCCTCCTCGGTGTTGGGCACCCAGGCGCCGAGCCGGTCGAGCGGCACCAGTTCCGAGATTTCCTGCCAATGCGGGGCGAGAACGCTCTTTTCGACGGCGATGATGTCGGAGACTTCGAGCTGGCGCCGCAGGCCTTCGAGGACGCCGCCCATGCGCTCGGCCGAGTTGCGGTCGTAGGATGAGAGCGTGCGGATGTCCGGGGCCAGCTTGCGGCAGGTGGCCAACACTTCGGGCAAAAAGCTGGTCAGCACCGCGCGTTCGGCAAGCCCGCGCGCCCGCAGCAGTTCGGAAGCGCGGCGTTCGAGATCGGCATAGGGCTTGCCCTCGTGGTCGGCCTTGAGCTCGACCTGCAGTTCCATGCCGGTGTCCTGGAAGATGTCGAGCACTTCTTCCAGCGAGGGAATGGTCTGTCCGTCGCTGTTGCGCAGGTGGACCTGGTTGCGCTGGCCGGGAGCCAGGTCGGCCACGATACCCTCGCCATCGGTGGTGCGCGAAAGCGTCGGGTCGTGGATGACGACGAGCTCGCCGGCCTTGGTCAGGTGCACGTCGAACTCGACGGCCTCGACGCCGAGCCTGACCAGTTGCTCGAAGCCGTAGAGGGAGTTCTCCGGCCATTCGTTGCGGCCGCCGCGGTGTCCAGCGATGATTGTCATTTATGTCCTCTGATTACGGGTGGCGCGGCCTATTTGCCGGCGTCCACCAACCCCTTGGTGAACCACCGCTGCAGCACCAGGATGACCACGGCCGGCGGCAGCATGACGAAAAGCGCCGCGTTCATCGCCAGATTCCAGGCCGGCACGGAGTCCGACACGGGAATGAGGTTCTTCAGCCCAAGGATGGCGGTGGCCATGTCCTTGTCGGTGGTGAACAGCAGCGGCCACAGATACTGGTTCCAGCCGTAGATGAACTGGATGATGCAGAGCGCGGCGATATTGGCGGTCGAGAGCGGCAGCAGGATCTGCCAGAAGAATTTCGCCGGCCCTGCCCCGTCGATACGCGCCGCCTCGCACAATTCGTCCGGAATGGTGAGGAAGAACTGGCGGAACAGGAACGTGGCCGTCGCCGAAGCGATCAGCGGCAGCACCAGCCCGCTATACGTGTTGACCATGTTCCATTGCAGGTAGGCGTCGACCTGATAGCCGGTCAGGGCCTCGATGGCGCCGGAAATACCGAGCGAACTCAGCGCCCAGCGGATCGGTCCGGCCGTGTCGGCGACGGCCTCGTAGGTCGGGATGATGCGCACTTCTACTGGCAGCATAAGCGACACGAAGATCAGCCAGAACGCCGTCATCCGGAAGGGAAAGCGGAAGTACGTCACCGCGTAGGCGGCGATCAGCGAGATCGCCAGCTTGCCGACGACGATGCCGGTGGTGACGATCATCGAATTGGCGAAGGAACGGGCGAAATCGCCGGTGTTCCAGGCCTCCACGACATTGGCGAAGAAATAGCGCCCGGGCAGCCACGGGAACGGCGTCTGCTGCACTTCCTGGATGGAAAGCGAGCCGGCGACGAAGGCGAAGTATAGCGGCAGCCCGACCAGCAGTGCCGCAAAGATCAGCACGGCGTGGCAGAAGATCGACAGACCGAGATCGCGCTCTTTCATGGGTCAGACCTGATAATTCACTTTCCGCTCGATGCCGCGGAACTGCAGGATGGTGAAGAGGATCGCCACGATCATCAGGATCACCGACTGGGCGGCCGAAGAGCCGAGGTTCAGCTGCACGAAACCGTCCTGATAGACCTTGTAGACCAGCGTGTTGGTGGCGCCGGCCGGCCCGCCCTTGGTGATGGCGTCGACGATGCCGAAGGTCTCGAACAGGCCATAGGTGAAGTTCATGACGATGAGGAAGAAGGCCGTCGGCGCCGCCAGCGGCAGCGAAATGGTGAAGAAGCGCCGGATGGGTCGCGCACCGTCGAGCCGCGAGGCTTCGAGCAGCGAATTGGGCACTGCGAGCAGAGCGGCGACGAGGAAGATGTAATCGTAGCAGATGTGCTTCCAGACCGAAGCGACGACGATGAGCAGTTGCGCATCGAACGGACGCCGGTTGGGGTCCCACGGCACGCCGAAGGAATGCAGCATCTGGGCCAGCGGGCCGACGGCGGGGTTGAACAGGAACGCCCAGAGCACGCCCGAAATCACCGGCGCGATGGCGTAGGGCACGAGGATGACGAGCTTGTAGATGCCGCGCCCACGGGAAACGAAATCGGTGGCAAAGGCGAAGAGCAGCGCCAGGCCGATGGTGATGACGTTCTGCGCCAGCGTCAGCCACAGCGTGATCCAGGCGCTTTCGCGATATTCCGGGCTGGCGATGAGGCGCGTGAAATTGTCGAGCCCGACGAAGATCGTGCGGCCGCCGAACGGATCGACCTGCACGAAGGCGAGCGACAGCGCCTTGTAGGAGGGGATGAAGAAGAAGAACAGCAGCACCAGCAGTTGCGGCAGCAGCAGGGCCACGGCAAAGCCGGTATTGTTGAAGTGCGCCGCCTTCAGCCCGCTTTCGGACGTCGACAGGCGCAGGCGCCCGCGCTTCGGCGCGGCAAGCGGGGGCGCCGAAGCGCCCCCGACCGTTGCTGTGGCCTCACTTGCCATTGAGCTGCTCGTACTGGCGCAGCACTTCGTTGCCACGCGCGGCGGCCTTGTCGAGCGCCTGCTGCGGCGTCTGCTGGCCGGACCACACGCCCTGGATTTCCTCGACGAGGATCTGGGTCGTCTGGTTGTGGTTGCCGAAGTGGAAGCCGCGCGAGTTCTCGGTCGGCTCGGTGCGCGTCAGTTGCTGGATGGCGATCTCGCGGGTCGGGTGCTCCTTGAAATAGCCCTCGTCCTGCATCTGCTTGTAGGCGGTGTTGGTGATCGGCACGTAGCCGGTCTGGGTTGCCCACGACACCTGCACGTCGGGTGAAGCGACGTAGTCGAGGAAGGCCGCGGCGCCGGCATATTCGGCGTCGGACTTGCCCTTGAGCACCCACAGGGCCGCGCCGCCGATCGTGGTGTTCAGCGGGGTGACGCCCTCTTCGTGCGGCAGCACGGTGGCGCTCCAGTCGAACTTGGCGCCGGCCTCGACGCCGGCATGGGCGGCGGTGGAAGCGACGATGGTCGAGCACTTGCTGGAGGTGAAGAGTTGTTCGGGCGACATGCCCTGCCCGGCCAGCTGCAGCACGCCGTCGTTCATCATGCGGCTCAGGCGATCGAGCTGGCCGACCAGCACCTTGCTCTTGTTGTAGATGAATTCGGTACCCAACCCGTCATAGCCGTTGGCGAGCGTGCCGAACGGAATGTCGTGCATGGCCGAATAGTTCTCGAGCAGGCTCCAGTAGAAATCGTTCGGCAGCGCCATGGCGCAATCCGAAACGCCCTTCTCCTTGATGGCGTAGAGCTGCTTTTCGACTTCCTGCCAGGTCTCGCCGGGCTTGTCGAAGCCGGCCGCCTTGAAGTGGTCGGCGTTGTACCAGAAGATCGGCGTCGAAGAGTTGAACGGCATCGCCGCCGCCTTGCCGTCGACCATGTAGAAGCTGGCGACGGGCGCAACGAAGTCGCTCCAGTCGATGTCGTAGCCCTGGTCGGCCATCAGTTCGTCGACCGGCACGATGGCGTTGGAGTTCAGCATGGTCAGGAAGCTGCGCTCGGCGGCCTGCATGATCGTCGGCTGCTGGTTGACGCGGTAGGCCGCGACCATGGCGGCCATGGTCTGCTCGTAATTGCCCTTGTTGACGGCGACGACCTCGTACTTGTCCTGCGAGGCGTTGAAGTCGGTGACGAGGCTCTGGACGATCTGCTCCAGCCGCCCGCCGAGGGCGTACCACCATTCGACCTTCACGCGCTCCTGCGCGTAGGCGGGCGTAACCGCTCCCGCGGCCAGCGCCGAGACGCCCAGCCCGAGGGCCAGGGCGCCGCCCAGGCGCTTCAATCTGCTCTTCAAATTCCGGGACATGTTTCCTCCTTCATGCCGTTGCGAGGCCAGAGCCTTCTTGACGTTCGCAGCAATGCTAGGCGGCAAATTCTACATATGTCAATCTAATAATACACTTGTTGAAATGTGGGCGAAAACCGCCAAAATCCGCGACTACGCGCGACCAGGGCGAAACCAAAATGCCCGAAAGAGCATCAGTTGCAGCTACCATCGCCACAAAAATATTCCGGTTGTCACATTTGAATTTCTGATGATACAGATGTTTTTGAAAGTGAGGTTCCGATCCGCATGCTCAAGCTGTCTCCGTCCCTGCAATCGGCCCTGGCCAGCGCCAAGGTCACCAAAGCCGTCGTCGTCGAAGCGAACGGGCTGGCGCGCCTGGGCGCCGTTTTCGCCGAACAATTCCCTGGCAAGCGCGCCGCCATCGTCGCCGACCTCAATACCCAGGCGGCAGCCGGGAACCGGGCCCAGCAGGAACTGGTAGCAGCGGGGATCGCGACGGAAGCGCCGTTCGTCTTCGAAACGAAAGACAAGCTGAAGGCCGACGCCCAGCTGGCGCGCGACCTCGCCGAAACCCTGCGCGACAAGGACTGCATGGTCGTCGCCGTCGGCTCGGGCGTCATCAACGACCTGGGCAAATATGCCAGCGGCATCCTGGGCCGGCCCTATCTCTGCGTGCCGACGGCCGCCTCCATGGACGGCTACTCGGCTTCAGGCGCTTCCCTGCTCGACGGCGGCTTCAAGCGCACCCTCGCCTGCCCCCCGCCGGAGGCGATCGTCGCCGACCTCGACGTCATCCGCAAAGCGCCTGCGAAGATGGCCGGCTGGGGCTATGGCGATCTCGCCGGCAAATTGGTCGCGGCGCTCGATTGGCACATCGCCGACGCGCTGGGCGAGGATCCGATCGATCCCGGCCCGTTTGCGCTGGTGCAGGACAATCTCGACCGCTGGCTGTCCGACCCCAAGGGCGTGGCACGCGGCGACGAAGAAGCGCTGCACGACCTCATTTCCGGCCTGCTGATCTCGGGCTTTGCCATCCAGGCGCACGGCGATTCCCGTCCGGCCAGCGGCAGCGAACACCAGTTCGCCCATCTCTGGGAAATGGAAGGCCTCAAGGTCGATGGCTATCCGGCCTCGCATGGCGCCTGCGTCGGCCTTGCCAGCGTCGCCATGCTGGCGCTCTACGCGCAATTGCTGGAAGCCGACGTGCCCGCCGCCGCCCGCGCCGCGGTTTCCATCGCGCAACCCAGCGAGACGCAGCTACGCGCGCAGGTCGAGAGCCTGTTCACCCTGCCGCACGTGCTGGAAGCCGCCTGGCAGGAAGCCCGGGCCAAGCTGATATCGCCTGCCGAGCTTGCTGACCGCCGCCAGCGCATCGCCAAAGTGTGGCCGGGCCTGCTGCCGACGCTGCGCGCCAAGTTCATGCCGGCGGCCGAAATGGCCCGCAAGCTGCGGGCCTGCGGCGCCCCCACGCATCCGAAAGACATGAGCATGTCGCTCCAGAGCCTCGAGCGGGATTTCCAGCGCGCGCAGTTCGTGCGCCGCCGCTACACCTCGCTCGACCTCCTGCGCGACACCGCCCTTTACGACACGCTGGTTCCGGCCGCTTTCGCGCCCGGCGGCTATTGGCAGGCGCAGGCCTGAGCCGGCTTTTCCAAGGAGGAGGGATATGAACAGGATCATCATCGGTGCCGACAATCTTGGCGTCGAGCTCAAGCGCGTGCTCGTCGAGCACCTGCAGGGCAAATCGTGGGAAGTGACCGATATCGGCGTCAACAGCACCGATCCGGTGGATTACCCCGATATCGCGATCGAGCTGGCGCGGCGGATCAGCCGCGGCGATTTCGAGCGCGGCATCCTCATCTGCGGCACCGGCGCCGGCATGGCGATCACCGCCAACAAGGTGCCGAACGTCAGGGCGGTCACGGTCACCGACCCCTATACCGCCGAGCGCGCCATCGCCTCCAACAACGCGCAGGTCATCACGCTTGGAGCGCTGATCACCGGGCCGTCGCTGGCCAAGATGTTGGTCGACGTCTGGCTGGCCAACCAGTTCCAGGGCGGCAATTCGGCGCGCAAGGTCGACAAGATCGAGGCGGCGCGGTTCGCCACCTGAGCGGATACGGCAATGTCCTTCGTAATCGGCATCGACGGCGGCACGGAATCGATCAGGGCGCATGTCTTCGCCTTCGACGGCACCTGCCTGGGTTCCGCAGCCGCGCCCTATTCCACGCGCTTTCCGCGGCCGGGTTGGGCCGAGCAGGACCCGGCCGACTGGTGGTCGGCACTCGGCATCGCGACGCACAGGGCATTGCATGCGTCAGGCGTTGCCCCGGAAACGGTGCTCGCCCTGAGCCTGGCGACCACCTCCTGCACTGTCGTGATGCTCGATGGTGACGGCGAGCCGCTGGCGCCGGCCCTTCTCTGGATGGATGTGCGGGCGCAGGCGGAAGCAGAGGCGGTGCGCCTCGTTCGCGACAGCCTGCCGAGCCCGACGCGCAACAAAAGCGGCCCGGTCTCGGCCGAATGGATGCTGCCCAAGGCGCTGTGGCTGAAGCGGAACCGGTCCGACGTCTATCAGCGCGCTGCCACCATCTGCGAATACCAGGACTATCTGGTCCGCCGCCTCACCGGTCGCATGGCGGCAAGCCTCGATACGGTTTCCGTGCGCTGGGACTACCAGGCCGACGGCATCGGCTTTCCCACCGACATGCTGGCGGCATTGGATATGGACGAGCTCGCCGGCAAATGGCCCCGCGACGTACTGCGCCCCGGCGAAGTCGTCGGCGAACTGACCGCCGAAGCTGCAAGCCATCTCGGCCTGCCGCGCACGGTCAAGGTCGTGCAGGGCGGCATCGATGCCTTCATCGGCATGATCGGCGCTGGCGTCAACCGGCCCGGCCATGTCGCCCTGATCTCCGGCTCGTCGCACCTGCAGCTCGCCGTCAGCCGCACGCGCCGCAATATTCCCGGCCTGTGGGGGAGCTATGCCGACGCCGTCTATCCGGGCCGGCACATCGTCGAGGGCGGGCAATCGTCGTCCGGATCGATGGTCGCCTGGCTGTCGCGCACGCTTGGCCATGCCGGCGATCTGGCCCAGCTCAACTCCGAGGCCGCGGCTTTGCCGCCCGGCTCCGACGGGTTGATGGTGCTCGACCACTTCCAGGGCGGCCGTTCGCCGCGCACCGATGCGGCTTCGCGCGGCGCCTTCGTCGGACTGTCGCTCTCGCACACGCCGGCGCACCTTTTTCGCGCCGCCATCGAATCCGTGTGCCTCGGCACACGCGCCGTGCTGGAGACGATGCAGGCGCATGGCCTTGCCGTGGCCGACCTCACCATCGTCGGCGGCGCCACGCGCTCGCCGCTGTGGCTGCAACTGCATGCCGACACATCCGGACTGCCCGTGCACGTGCCGGCCAATGTCGACGGGCCGGGGCTGGGCGCGGCGATCCTTGCCGCCTGCGGCGCCGGCTGCTTTGCCGATATCGACGAGGCGATCGGCGCCATGGTTGCGCGCGCTCGCACGATCGAACCCGACCAGGCCAGCCACGCGGCCTACAGCGATTTCTACGCCGACTATCTCGATCTCTATCCGGCGCTTCGCGCCTGGCGCGAAAGCCGCAAATCCGCATGAAAACCATGAAGACACTCGACCAACTCGATGCCGAGGCGCTGCGCGACGTGCGCATCCTTTTGACAGATATCGATGACACCATCACCAGCGACGGCCAGTTGGAGGCGGAAGCCTATGGCGCGCTGCACCGGCTCAACGCCGCCGGTATCGCGGTGATCCCCGTCACCGGGCGCCCGGCCGGCTGGTGCGATCACATTGCCCGCATGTGGCCAGTGGCCGGCGTCGTCGGGGAGAACGGCGCCTTCTATTTCATCTACGACCGCAAGCGCCGGAAGATGCGGCAGGTGTTCTGGACCGATGCAGAAAGCATGCGCGGCAATCGCGCCCGGCTCGACCGGCTGGGTGCCGAGATCCTGGCCGCCGTGCCGGGTTCGGCGCTGGCCAGCGACCAGCCCTACCGGATGGCTGACCTTGCCATCGATTTCTGCGAGGACGTGGAGCCGCTGCCGGAAGCGGCGATCGAGCGCATCGTCGGTAAGTTCCATGCGGCCGGGGCCGTCGCCAAGGTCAGCTCGATCCATGTCAACGGCTGGTTCGGCGACTACGACAAGCTGACGATGACGCGGCGGCTGCTCGCCGAGGAATACGGGCTCGACGCCGTAGCGAGCGACAGGACGGTGATCTTTTCGGGCGATTCGCCGAACGACGAACCGATGTTCGCCGCCTTCGCGCTCTCGGTCGGCGTGGCCAATGTGCGCAACATGCTGCACCGCATCGCCCGGCCGCCGACCTACGTGACCCGCGGCCATTCCGGTGACGGCTTTGCCGAGCTGGCCGAGCGCATCCTCACCCTTCGGCAGCAGGCGCGAGCGAGCGCCGATGCATGAATCGTGATATTCCCCGTCGAGCTTGGCATTCGTTCGCCTTGAGCGGAAATGCCATGCTAGACAAGGTTTTCGGCACGAGACAGTGGAGAGCTTGGGGATGAGCCCGGAAGAGACCGAGCGGCAGATGCATATCCGGGCAGCCTGGCTCTACTTCATGGAAGGAATGACCCAGGCCGATATCGCCGATCTGCTCGGCACGACCCGGCTGCGCATCAACCGCATCCTCTCCGAAGCGCGGACGAACGGTCTCGTCAGCATCACCATCAATTCGTCCATGGTCAGCACCGTAGCGCTGGAACGCGAGCTGATCCGCGATTTCGGGCTCAAGGATGCGATGATCATCCCCTCGCCCGCCGACGGCTCGATGACGCAGAACCTCCTGGGCAAGGCGGCGGCGCTGTTCGTTTCGCAATACCTCTCCCGCAACAAGATCAACCGGCTCGGCATCGGCTGGGGCGGTACGCTGGGCGAGATGGTGAACCAGTTCCCCGTCGCCAATTACCCCGACATGACGGTGATCTCGATCATGGGCGGGCTGACGCACGGCGCCGAATTCAACACGTTCAACATCGTCAGCGACATCGCCAAGCGCCTGGGCGCGCGCTGCGAATACCTGGCGGCGCCGATCTATGCCAGCTCGCAGCAATCGCGCGACACCATCCTGCAGCAGGACGTTTTCCGCCGCGCCTTCGAGGAGATCGAGAAGGCCGATATCGTCGTGGTCAGCGTCGGCGATGCCACCGAGCAATCGCTGCTGATCAGCGGCGGATTGCCGTCCGACGTCACCGTCAAGGACGTGCAGGCGGCGGGCGCCGTCGCCGATATCTGCGGCCATTTCCTCGACGAGACGGGCGTCGAGCTCGACCATCCGCTCAACCGTCGCGCCATCACGCTGTCGCTGGAGGCGCTGCGCAACATCCCGATGCGGGTGGTAGCCGCAGGCGGCGCGCACAAGGTGCATGCCTTGGCCGCAGTGTTGAAATCGGGGCTGATCTCGGCGCTGATCAGCGACGAGGACACGGCCCGCAAGGCGGCGGCGCTGGCGCGGGCGTGACCCGCTAAGTCACGGCATTCCACCAAATTTGGGCTTGCCCGGCGCGGCTGCATGGGCTTTATCGATGCCCTGAAACAGGGGGAGGCAGCCCGATGAATCTCATCCAGTTCCGCAATGAAAATGGCGAGCGTGCAGTCGCGGCGATCGAAGACGGCGTAGCCAGCACGGTGACCGGCGCCGACAGCGTCTATGGTCTCGTGATCGAAGCGCTCGATCGCGGCATCCGTCTCGGCGCGCTCATCATCGAAAAGGGACTGGGCAAGGCCGTCGACCGCGATGCGCTGCTGGCGGAAGGCCGGTTGCTGTCGCCGATCGACCATCCCGATCCGGCGCATCTCTACGTCACCGGCACCGGCCTTACGCATCTCGGTTCGGCGTCGACGCGCGACGCCATGCACAAGTCGACGGCAGCGAACGAGCCGGAAAAGCTTACCGATTCCATGAAGATGTTCCGCATGGGGCTGGAAGGCGGCAAGCCGGAAGCCGGCCAGGTCGGCGTGCAGCCGGAATGGTTCTACAAGGGCAACGGCTATACCGTCGTTTCGCCGGGCCATGCCATCCCCTCGCCCGCCTTTGCCAAGGACGCCGGCGAAGAGCCGGAAATCGCCGGCATCTACGTCATCGACCAGGAAGGCACGCCGCGCCGGCTGGGCTTTGCGCTGGCCAACGAATTCTCCGACCACGTGACGGAGCGAGTCAACTACCTCTACCTCGCCCATTCCAAGCTCCGCGCCTGCTCGTTCGGGCCGGAACTGCGGCTGGGCGAGCTGCCGCGCCACATCGAGGGCATGTCGCGCATCCTGCGCAACGGCAACGTGCTGTGGGAAAAGCCCTTCCTTTCTGGCGAAGACAACATGTCCCACACGATCGCCAACCTTGAATACCACCACTTCAAGTACGACCTCTTCCGCAATCCGGGCGACGTGCACATCCACATGTTCGGTACGGCGACGCTGAGCTTTGCCGACGGCATCAAGACGGAAGCGGGCGACGTATTCGAAATCGTCGAAAAGCAGTTCGGCACGCCGTTACGCAACCAGGTGGCGTGGGACGCGGAAGAAGACGTAACGGTCACCCCGCTCTACTGAGGTTACTGCTTCTCCCAATGTCACGGCTTTACGCCGGCCAACTAACATGTCAGTTAGTGCGACAGCGATAGTGCGACCAGGGAGGCCCAGATGAGCAGCGTTGCCAAGCCGAAATTCGAGACCCGACGCGTCGGGCAGACCAAGCTCGAGATCACCACGCTTGGCCTGGGCGGGGCGACGCTGGGCGGCAACATGGTCGCCGTGAGCGAGGAACAGGCGCACGCCACGATCACGCGCGCCCGTGCCGCCGGCATCACCTATTTCGACACGGCGCCCTATTACGGCATGGGCCGGTCCGAGCGCCTGTTCGGCGATGCGCTGCGCGCCGGCGGGCGCGAGGGCGTGGTGCTTTCGACCAAGGTCGGGCGGCTCATGAAGCCATTCTCGGGCAAGCGGCCGGCCGATTTCGGCTGGGTGGACGCCCTGCCCTTCGACCAGGTCTACGATTATTCGTACGACGGCATCATGCGCTCGTTCGAGGACAGTCTGCAGCGCCTCGGCCTCAACCGCATCGACATCCTCTACGTCCACGACATCGGCCCGATGACGCACGGCGAAGAGGCCAATAAGCCGTTGTGGCAGCAATTGGCCAGCAGCGGCTACAAGGCGCTGCGCGAGTTACGCGACGGCGGCGCCATCTCGGCCATCGGGCTCGGCGTCAACGAGTGGGAAGTGCTGATGGAGGCCTTCAAGCTCGGCGACTGGGACGTTTTCCTGCTGGCCGGACGCTATACGCTGCTCGAACAGACCTCGCTCGATCCGTTCCTCACCACATGCCTTGAGCGCAACACGTCGATCGTCGTCGGCGGGCCGTTCAATGGTGGCGCGCTGATGGGCACCGGCATGTGGAACTACGCCAAGGCGCCGCAAACCGTGATCGACCGCGTGCACCAGCTCGAAGCCTTGTGCAAGGAATTCGGCGTGGCGCTGGGTGCGGCGGCGCTGCAATTCCCCCTCGCCCACAAGGCCGTGTGCAACGTGCTGCCCGGGCCGAAAGCGCCGGAAGAGCTCGACGGGATCCTGCAATGGTGGCAGGCGGATATCCCGGGCGCGTTCTGGGACGCACTGGCAGATCGCAAGCTGGTGGCGCCCGGCACACCACTGCCGAACGGGAAAGTGGCAGGCTAGCCCCTCGTCAGGCGGCTGGACGGCGGGCGATATGCTCCGGCGTTATCTTCACCTCGAAATCCACTCTCTGACCCAACCGGTTGAGGATGGTGATCAGGCGATCGATGGTGAAGCGATCGAGTTTTACCCGGCGGATACGCGAAAAGTCGGCCGCAGCGATGCCTGTCAATTCCTCCGCCTTGCGAACAGTGAGCTCGCGTTCATCCATGACGACGATGATGCGGGCAGCAAGGACTGACCGCAGATACTCGCGATCTGCATCGGGCGTGCCGAAGTCGCGGAAGATATTGTCCGATCCGTGGACGATCTCGTCTTCAGGTTCGCTCATGATCCCCTCCTCAATCGTGCCAGGCGTTCGCGAACGACGGCAATTTCGTGTTCGGGCGTGGCGATGCCGCGGGTCGATTTCTTCTGGAAGGCATGCAGTACCCAAAGCCGGTCGCCGATATTGACGACATAGACCACTCGCCAGGCATCGCCACGATGACGGATGGCGATTTCCGCGACCCCGGATCCCAGGCCGTGCAATGGTTTGGCCGTATCCGGGAAGCCCCCCGCCGCAACGACGGTCAGGGCTCGTAACCCTTCGAGTTGCACGGCATCCGGGAACTTGTGGAAGGCTTTCTGCGCACTCTTGAACCACGAGATTTCACGCATGATAGCTCGCACTCATAAGTGTTGTCAAATTTGACTACACCGATAATAGAGCGACACTTTGTGGCGTATGGAGCAACAGCTCAATTGTGAGAAATCACGAGGCGGCGGCTACTCCGCCTTCTCGAACACCGTGAAGTGCAGCTGCCGGCGGGCGGTGAAGCCGATTGCTTCGTAGGTGGCGATGGCCGGGACGTTGTCGGGATAGACGTGCAGGAAAGGCGTTTCGCCGCGCGCCACGATGTTCTGCGTCACCGCGGAGACCAGCACCTTGGCCAGCCCCTGCCCGCGCGCATCGGGATGCACGCAGACGGCGCTGACCTCAGTAAAGCCGGCAAGGCGCATGCGCTCGCCGGTCATGGCGACGAGCTTTCCCTCGCGCTTGAGGCCGAGATAGCGGCCCATCTCGATGGTGCGGGCGGCAAACGGCCCTGGATGGGTGAGTTCGACGAGCGCCAGCATGTCCGGCACGTCGGCATCGGTGAGCGGTACGAGATCGTGCGCAACGTCGTGCGGCCTAAAGCTTTCGCACGCCATCTGCAGCACTTCGGCGGCCATGGCGATCCTGAGGCCCGACGGCGCCATAACGGGAACGGTCGCAACGATAGCGCCGGTGCCGCCCGGCGACACCAGGCCAGGAAGTCCGGCAAGGTCGTCGCTGGCGGGGTCGGCGACGGCGCAGAACGGCGCGACATCCGGCCGGTAGCGGCGGGTATCGCCGTTTAGCCACGCAAAATGCGCATGCGGGCCGGTGAGCGCATGCCAGACGGGATTGTCGAGCGGCGTGCCGCTGGAAGCGTCATGAACTGAAGTCATCAGGGCTGCCCGGATTGCTCGCCGCGGCGCTCGGCCGACAGCACTTCCTTGACCTTGGAATTGATCTGGTCGAGCGAATAGGGCTTGGGCAGGAATTCGACGCTCTGGTCGTCCTCGATGTCCTTGCGGACGCTCTCCTCGGCATAGCCGGAAACGAAGATGACCTTGATGTCGGCGCGCGTTTCGCGCACGCGCTTCAGCAGTGCCGGGCCGTCCATTTCCGGCATGACGACGTCGGAAATGATGAGGTCGACCTCGTAGCCGATCTCTTCGAGCACTTCGAGGGCTTCCTCGCCGGAATCGGCCTCGAACACCTCGTAGCCCGTGGTCTTGAGGGCGCGGGCGGAAAAGGCGCGCACGCTCTCCTCGTCCTCGACGAGCAGGATGCGTTCGTGGCCGGTGAGGTCCTTGACGGCAGCCGCCTGCGCCTTGGCCGGCAGTTCGCCCTCGGCGACGATGTGGCGCGGCAGGAAAATCTTGAACGTCGTGCCGACGCCGACCTGCGAGACCGGATAGATGAAGCCCTCGGTCTGCTTGACGATGCCGTAGACCGTGGAAAGGCCGAGACCCGTGCCCTTGCCGAGTTCCTTGGTGGAAAAGAACGGCTCGAAGATCTTTTCGAGCACTTCCGGCGACATGCCGGTGCCGGTGTCCTCGACCTCGATCAGCACGTAATCGGCGGCCGGCATGCCGGCGAAATTGAGATGTGCCGCCTCCTCGGCGGCCACATTGCTGGTGCGGAGCGTGATCTTGCCGCCGTTCGGCATGGCATCGCGCGCGTTGACGACGAGGTTGACGATCACCTGTTCGAGCTGGACGAGGTCGGCACGCACCGGCCAGATGCGCTGGCCATGGTTGACCTCCAGCGTGATCTGCTCGCCGATGAGGCGCTTCAAGAGCACCGTGAGGTCGTCGATATTGGTAGGAACTTCAAGGATTTGCGGGCGCAACGTCTGACGGCGCGAGAAGGCCAGCAATTGCCGCGTGAGGCCGGCGGCGCGGTTGGCGCTCTGCTTGATCGACATGATGTCGCCGAACGACGGATCGCCCGGCTTATGCTTCAGCAGCAGCAGGTCGGAAAAGCCGATGATCGCCGTCAGCACGTTGTTGAAATCGTGCGCGACGCCGCCGGCGAGCTGGCCGACCGCCTGCATCTTCTGGCCTTGCGCGAACTGCGCTTCGAGCTTGCGCTGGTCGGTCATGTCGAGGGCATAGACGTTCACCTGCTCCGGCGAGCCGGCGCTTTCCTCCGAGCCGGAAATGTAAAGGCGCACGGCGTGGTCGCCGACGCGTTCGAGCGTCGTATCGATCGGCTCGATCTCGGAGCGGTTCTGGGTCGCCGCTGTCACTGCCGCCTCGAAAGCCGGCCGCTGCGGCTCGGCGAGCAGCGAGGCCATCGGCTGCAGTTCTAGGCTCTGTTCCTCGCCGGACCACCCAAAGATGCGGCTGAACGGCGCGTTGGTGCGCACGATCCGGCCGGCATTGTCGAGCGTGGCGATGGCGAAGGGCGTGTCGTTGAAGAAGCGCGAGAAGCGCACTTCGGCGGCGCGCAGCTCTTCTTCCTTGTCGGCGCCGCGGCTGCGGTCGAGCACGAGCGTGCGGGTCTCGCCGAGTTCGCCATCGGCGAGGCGCGCAGCGCGGTGCATGAGGCGCACGGGCACGGAGGTGCCGTTGCGGCGCACGAAGTCGATATCGATGATCTCGGTGCGGATTTCGCCGTCGGCGCGGCCGCGCATCAACAGGCTGGCGCTGTCGCCGCGGCAGATGTCGGTGAGGCGCATGGTGCCGGCCTCGAACTCGGCAAGGTCGTAGCCCAAGAGGTCCGCCAGGGTCGAGTTGAGGTACTGGATGCGCCCCTCCGCATCGGCGGAAAAGAAGCCCGCCGGAGCGTGATCGAGGTAGTCGATGGCGCGCTGCAGTTCGAGGAAGGCGTTTTCCTGGCGCTCGCGGTCGCGCGTGATCTCCTCGACCGACCACAGGACCAGCGGACGCTCGACGCCTTCAGCCTGCGGCAGGGCTCTCACGCCGACGCGATACCAGAACGGCCGGCCGGTATCGTCGGGGCCGGCTTCGAGACCGCCGACAAGCCGGATGTCCTCGACGGCGGGCCTGCCGTCCTGCGCGGCACGGGACAGGCGATAGACCGCTTCGCTCGCTTCGGGCTGCCCGGCGAACAGACGGGTGACCGAAACCGGCACGCCGTTGCTGACGGCGCCGGGGAAGCTGCCGTAATGGGCGTTGGCATAGGCGATCTTGCCCTCGCGGTCGGTGACGACGGCGCCGAACGGCAGGCTGTCGACGACGACGCGGGCCAGTGTGCGCCGCTCCTCGCCCGAGGAAATGCGGAAGAGCCCGGCGGCCAGCGCAAAGAGGCAGAAGACGCCGACCACGGCCAGCAGGCCGAGCGTCAGCAGCATGGCGTCGGACGGAATGGAATCGTTGAAGGCGGCGTAGACGGCGGCGAGCAGGATGAGCACCGCGGCGAGCAGGCCGACGCGCCACATGCCGAAGCCGCTGCGCGGGCGCGACACCATCGGCTCCGGATAGATATCGTCGTCCAGCGGCGCTATTGCCATACGCGTTCTGCCATCCCCGAATCGCCCCCCGATAGGATTAGCAAATGGGGTTGCGGCTTGGGTAGCCCGCCGGTCAATTTCGTGGTGCGGAACCTGGCCGCCAGCCCGGCCGCTGCTTCAGCCGCATGACGTAGCCGATGACCTGCGCCACCGCCTTGAAGTGCTCGGTGGGAATGGTTTCGTCGATATCGACGCTGGCGTAAAGCGCTCGCGCCAAAGGCGGATTCTCCACGATCGGCACGTCGTTCTCCTCGGCGAGCTTGCGGATGCGCATGGCCACGTCGTCGGCGCCCTTGGCCACGCATTGCGGCGCCGCCATGTCGGAATCGTATTTCAGGGCCACGGCAAAGTGCGTGGGGTTGGTAACGACCACGGTCGCGTCGGGCACCGATTGCATCATGCGGCGGCGGCTGCGTTCCATGCGGATCTGGCGGATGCGGCCCTTGATCTTGGGGTCGCCCTCCATCTGCTTGAATTCGTCGCGCATTTCCTGCAGCGTCATCTTCTGGCGGTTCCACCAGCGCTGGCGCTGATAGAGGAAATCGGCGCCGGCAATGATGGTGACGACGGCGAGCGTCGCCCAGATCAGCTTGAGGCCGAGATCCTGGAAATTCTCGAGGATGACGACGGGGTCGGTGGTCATCATCGTGTCGAGCCGGTCGCGCTCGGGCCAGAGCACGAAGAACATCACGGCGCCGACGACGCCGAGCTTGACCAGCCCTTTGACGAAGTTGACCAGCGCTTCGATCGAAAACAGGCGCTTGGCGCCGGCAATCGGCGAAATCTTGGAAAGCTTGGGGGTGATCGGCTCGACCGAAAACAGCGGCTTGTGCTGCAACAGGTTGGCGGCGATAGCGCAGGCGAGCAGCACGACGAGCGGGATCAGCGACACGAGAAGGATGGAGCCGGCAAGGCCCCAGAAGAAGTTGCCGAGCGCCGGGCCGCCGACCTCGAACTGGTCGGCATTGGCAAGAAGGACGCGCAGCGAGGTGACGAGATTGGTGCTGACCGGGCCGGCCATCAGCGCAAACACCGCCGCGGCGCCGCCGAGCATGAACCAGGTCGTCACCTCCTGGCTCTTGGCGACGTCGCCGTGCTTGCGCGCATCATCCAGCCGCTTAGCGGAAGGGTCTTCGGTTTTCGATTCCTGGTCCGGGGCTTCGCTGGACACGGCGCTATACCCGCAAGTTGGCCAGCTCGGCCTCGAAATGGTTGAGGTACCAGCCCATCATCATCGTCAGCAGCAGCGCCAGCAGGATGAGGCCGACACCGATATTGGCCGGCATGGCGATGAAGAAGACCTGCAATTGCGGCATCAGCCGCGATAGGATGCCCATGCCGAGGTTGAAGACGAGGCCGAAGACGATGAACGGCGCCGACATCTGGATGCCGACGGTGAAGGCGCCGCCGACGGAACGGATCGCGGCCTGCGCGGCGTCGCCGAACATCAGCGGATCGGTGGGCTTGAAGATCATGTAGCTGTCGTAGATCGCCGCCAGGGCCACGTGGTGCAGATCGGTGGCGAAGATCAGCGCCGTGCCGAGGAACGACAGGAAGGTGCCGATGACGAGGCCCTGCACGCCGCCCTGGTTGGGGTCGGCGACCATGGCGGCGGAGAGGCCGACCTGGAAGGCGACGATGGCGCCCGCCACCTGGGCGGCGGAAACGAAGATGCGCATGAGCGCGCCGAGGATCAGGCCGATGACGATCTCGTGGCAGGCCATGACGATGATCGCCATCATCTCCTGCGGCAGCGGCGGCAATTGCTCGCGCAATAGCGGCAGCAGGACCAGCGAGAACATGAGCGCGAAGCCTAGCCGCATGCGCGCCGGAATGGAGCTTTCGCCCAAAGCCGGCAACAGCATCAGCATGGTGCCGACGCGGCAGAACACGACGAGATAGAGGAAGGCCGTCTGCGGCAGCCAGTCGAGCCCGACCGTCACGTCAGTTGCCCACGACGATCAGGTCGACGACATGCGTCATGTAGCCGGCCATGACCGCGCCGATGAACGGCAGCGTGATGAGCATGGTGATGAAGATGGCGAGGATCTTCGGCACGAAGACCAGCGTCATTTCCTGGATCTGCGTCAGCGCCTGGATGAGCGCGATGATAACGCCGACGACAAGCCCGACGATCATTATCGGGCCGGCGACGATGATCAGCGTCCAGATGCCTTCGCGGGCAATATCGAGAACTTCCGCTCCGGACAACGCGACCCCCTCGCCCAAAACCCCGCCGCGCCGGCGGCCGGCGAGGCGAACCTGCCGATCAGATCGGCATGCGCATGATCTCCTCGTAGGCGGAGATCACACGGTCGCGCACCGTCACCACGCTTTCAACCGCCATCTCGGTCTGCGAGATCGCGGTGACGACATCGACGACGTTGCCCTTGCCGTTCATCAGGTCGAGCGACTTTTGCTCCGAGTCCCGGCCGCTGTCGATGACGGCCTGCAGGTTATCGGTGAGAAGTTTCGCGAAATCCGGCTTCTGGGTGGGAGGCGCCACGGCCTCCTGCATGGGCGGCACGACCTGCGTCGCCAGCTTGGCGGCTTTGTCGTAGGCGGTCGCGGCGGCGTTGAAGGGAATGGTCATGATTTATGGCTCTTTCAAAAAGAATATCGAATATCGGCGCGTCAGCCGCGCAGGATGCTCAGCGTCTGGCCCACCATGGAGCGCGACGCGGACACGACATTGAGATTGGCTTCGTAGGTCCGCTGCGCCTCGCGCATGTCCATGGCCTCGACCAGCGGATCGACATTGGGGTAGCGCACCATGCCGCTGGCATCGGCCGCGGGGTGGCCGGGTTCATACCGGGTGGTGAAATCCGACATGTCGTAGGCGAGCTTGCCCACCTGCACGGTGTCGCCGCCCAGTTCGGCATCGTAGACCGCCTTGAAGGTCGGTATCTTGCGCCGATACGGGTCCTCGCCCGGCGTCTTGCCGGCGGAATCGGCATTGGCGAGGTTTTCGGCGATCACGCGCATCCGCGCCGTTTCGGCATGCAGGCCGGTGGCGGCAATGCGGATCGAGGACAGGAAATCGTTCATGGGCAATCTTTCAGGCGCTCGTCGGGTTCAGGTCAGGCGGACTTGCCAAGGGCGGTACGCAACAGCTGCATGGAACGCGCATAAAGGGTCGTGACGGTCTGGTAATCCATCTGGTTGGCGGTGACTTTCATCATCTCGTCTTCCAGGGTGACGCCGTTCCCCTCCGGGGTAATCTCGAAACTATTGAGGCTGCGGGTGGTGAAGTGGCCATCGCCCCTCTCGCCGCCGGTAACGGAATAGTGCAATGGATTGGTGGCGAGCGTCGTTACACTGGCGCTCGATCCATCCGCTCCCACGTCCTCGAGGCTGAAAGGCTTGAGGTCGCGTCCACGAAATCCAGGAGTTTCCGCATTAGCGACATTTTCCGCGAGCAATGTCTGCCGGGTCTGATGCCAACGCATCTTTTCGGTCATGGCAGCAAAGAGCGGGATTTGTCCGATTCCCATTGCCGACTCCCCCATTCGTCGATGGGCAACTTTTGCCGGGACGATGGTTAACGCAAAGTTAACTTTAACCATTTGGAGCGGCAGAACTCTCGCAATTTGCATAATAGCGGGGGTATATAGGCAAGAACTGCCGCTCCGGAGGGTGCGGCGTTAATATTTGGAGACCTTATACATGCAGTTTCTGACGGGCCTGTTCGGCGGCTCGACCAACACCATCATCACCGTCGCCCTGGCGCTCGGCATCGTGCTGGTGCTCATCGTGCTCGCGCTGTGGCTGCTGAAGATCGTGTTCAAGGCCTCCAGCACGGTGGGGCGCGGGCGCAACCGGCGCCTCTCCGTCGTCGATACGCTGATGCTCGATCCGAAGCGGCAATTGCTGATCGTGCGCCGCGACGACGTCGAGCACCTGATCCTGACGGGTGGTGCGCAGGACCTGGTGATCGAGAGCGGCATTCCGGTCGCAGCCCATCACCCGGCGCGCCCTGCCCTCCGGCGCAGCGCCGCCCCCGAGGTGACGCCGCCGCAACTCGCCGCCAACAGCGTGCTGCCGCCGCGCCGTGGCCGGGCCGAACCGCAGGCGGAAAAGCCCGCGCCGACGGCGCTGGAGCGCCTGCGCGACCTCGGCAAGCCCACTGCCGAACGGCATCCGACCTCGCTCAGGCATACGGGCCTGATGCGGCCGGTGAGCCAGATGGAACCAGCGGTCCAAAACCCCGAGAATCCCGAAACGCCTGGAACCGACTCAGCTAGAACGGTCCCCAACGGGTCCGAGGGGCAGGCCACGGGTGAAGACGACAACCAGTTCGAGCACTATCGTTCCGAACGGAGCGCCGACGGCAACTGACCGGCGGCGGCGTCTCGTCGCCCTCCTTGTAATCCTCTCCGTCGTCCTGCTGCCGGGCGTGGCCATGGCGCAGGACCTGTCGATCAATTTCGGCGACGACACGACGCTGACCGAGCGGGCCGTGCAGCTCATCGGCCTCACCACCGTGCTGGCGCTGGCGCCGTCCATCCTGGTCATGGTGACGAGCTTCACCCGCATCGTCGTGGTGCTGTCGCTGCTGCGCACGGCCATCGGCCTGCAAACGGCGCCGCCGAACTCGGTGATGGTGTCGCTGGCTTTGTTCCTCACCGCCTTCATCATGGCGCCGACGCTGACGCAGACCTACAATGTCGGCGTGGCGCCGCTGATGGCCGGCACGATCACGGTGCAGGAGGCGTTCGACCGGGGCTCGGTGCCCATCCATGACTTCATGGCGGCGAACGTGCGCGAAAAGGACGTGCAGCTCTTCTACGATCTTTCCAATACGGAGCCGCCTGCCGACGCGACGGCGATCCCGCTGCAGATCCTGACGCCGGCCTTCATGATCTCGGAACTCCGGCGCGCCTTCGAGATCGGCTTCCTGCTGTTCCTGCCCTTCGTCATCATCGACATGGTGGTGGCTTCCGTCCTCATGTCGATGGGCATGATGATGCTGCCGCCAGTGGTGATCTCACTGCCGTTCAAGCTCATCTTCTTCGTTCTGGTGGACGGCTGGAGCCTGGTCGCAGGCTCGCTGGTCCGCAGCTTCGTCAGCGGTTAGCTGCCCTACCACCAGCGCGTGGGCGAGAAATCCATGCCGGCGCTGCGCTCGATGGCGCGAGCGGCGGCGAACAGGGTTTCCTCGTCGAACGGCTTGCCGATGATCTGCAGGCCGAGCGGCAGGCCCTTGCCGTCCTTGCCGGCGGGTACGGCGATGCCCGGCAGGCCGGCCATGTTCACCGTCACCGTGAAAACGTCGTTCAGATACATCTTCACCGGATCGGCCTGCATGTCCTCATCCCCGATGCCGAAGGCGGCGGAGGGCGTGGCTGGTGTCAGGATGGCATCGACGCCGTCGGCGAAGGCCTGTTCGAAATCGCGCTTGATGAGCGTACGGACCTTCTGGGCACGCACGTAATAGGCATCGTAATAGCCCGCCGACAGCACGTAGGTGCCGATCATGACGCGGCGCTTCACCTCGCGGCCGAAGCCGGCAGCGCGGCTCAATTCGTAAAGATCGGTGATGTCCTTGCCGGTGACGCGCAGGCCGTACTTCACGCCGTCGTAGCGGGCGAGGTTCGACGAAGCCTCGGCGGGCGCCACGATATAATAGGCCGGCAGGGCATACTTTGTGTGCGGCAGCGAGATGTCGCGAATGGTGGCGCCTTCGGCAACCAGCCAATCGAGCCCTTGCTTCCACAAAGCCTCGATCTCTTCAGGCATGCCATCCATGCGGTATTCGCGCGGCACGCCGATGGTGAGGCCCTTGACGCCGCGTTCGACGGCAGCCGCAAAATCCGGCACTGCCATGTCGACGCTGGTGGAATCCTTGGGGTCGAACCCGGCCATCGACTGCAGCATGATCGCGGCGTCCTCGACGGTGCGGGCGATCGGCCCGGCCTGGTCGAGCGAGGAGGCGAAGGCGACGGTGCCCCAGCGCGAGCAGCGGCCATAGGTCGGCTTGATGCCGACCGTGCCGGTGAAGGCGGCGGGCTGGCGAATCGACCCGCCGGTGTCGGTGGCGGTGGCGCCGGCGCAAAGCCAGGCGGAAACGGCTGCGGCCGAGCCGCCCGACGAGCCGCCGGGCACGAGATCGAGGTTGCTGCCTTCGGCACGCCAGGGGCTGATCACCGGCCCGTAATACGAGGTCTCATTCGACGAGCCCATGGCGAACTCGTCCATGTTGAGCTTGCCGAGCATGACGGCGCCATCGCGCCAGAGGTTGGCGGTGACGGTCGATTCGTATTCCGGCTTGAAGCTGTCGAGCACGTGGCTGGCGGCCTGGGTGTGGACGCCCTTGGTTGCGAACAGGTCCTTGATGCCGAGCGGAACGCCCTCGAGCGCCCCGCCCTGCCCCGCCGCGAGCTTTTCGTCGCTGGCCTTGGCCATCTCGAGCGCCTTGTCGCCGGTGACGGCGACATAGGCATTGAGGCGCGGATTGGCAGCCTCGATGGCATCGAGATAGGCCTTGGTCAGTTCGGTCGAGGAAAACTCCTTGGCCTTGAGGCCCGAGCGGGCGGCGGCAAGGGAAAGGCGGGTCAGGTCGGTCAACGCGCTTGGCTCACTAAGCTATGGAAATTATCGGGGCGGCGGCGACCGCCATTATTCGATGACCTTGGGCACCATGAAGAAGTTGTCTTCGCTGAGCGGAGCGTTGCCGACCACCTTTTCGGGGTAGCCGCCGTCGGTCACCTTGTCCTCGCGGCGGCGCAGCGCCATCGGCGTCACCGAGGTCATCGGCTCTACGCCCTCGACGTCGACTTCGCTCAACTGCTCGACGAAGCCGAGGATGGCGTTGAGCTCATCCTGGTAGGCGGCGACTTCGTCCGCCTCGATGCGGATGCGTGCGAGCCGTCCGATACGCTTTACGGTTTCGGCATCGACCGACATGTGTTCTCTCCGGGATTGGGGCGCAAGGTTTTCCGGCTTTTAGCAATGGCCGCCGGGAAAAGACAATGAATTTGCCTTATCGCTGCGATCAGACTTCCAAAGCGAGGCCCGGTTCCATGGCGACGAGGCCGGCGCCACCGAGGCGTTCGCGCAGGGCCGCAATGACGAAATCCACCGCCTCCTCGGTGCTGGCGAGTGCCAGCAGGCGCGGGCGCGCAGCATCGAGCAGGCCTTCGGCCAAAGCCGCCATTGCTTCGCCATCGCCCAACAGGATCACCACCGAATCGTCGGCCCAGCGCCCGAACGGCGGCGCAGCGCCGGCAACGAGCACCAGCGGCGGCTCGGAAACGGCCTCGATGAGCATGGCGCCGGCACCGACCCGGAAGGCATGCACCGGTGCCGGCCCGTTGTCCTCATCGATGGCGCGCGGTGGCGGACGGCGGCGCCAGCCGGCAGGATCGATGGTCGCCAGCGCCTCGTCGGCAGCGGCAAGACGCAGCACCCGGTCGGCTCCCGAAACCAGTTCGGCGCGATCGATCCCCGCAGGCGCGCCGTCGGGATCGGTAACGAAAATCTGCCCGCCGATATGAATGCGGATCGTCGTGCCGCCGAACCAGGTGAGTTTCATCGCTCTTCCCGCGTGTGCCAGGGTGGCGGTTGCATCGGCTTATCGCTGCCTAGGCTTGCTGCCCACGCCTTCACTGCTTCATGCTCGACGGTCTCCCCTGAATCCACCTGCGCAAGCGCAACCAGCGTGAGCCTGTGGCGCTCGGTCATCGAAGTTTCAGTGCTAACGGCCCGAACAGACTTCATGAATGCGGTAGCTTCAACTGTTCGACGAGATACTTGGTCGCTAGCGCGATATGCGCGGGAATCGGCTTGTCGTTACGATAGGCTGCGACCAGGCGGCGCGAAATACCCAAACGCCCCGCCATGCCGTCGAGCGTGATATGCAGATCGCTCATCGCCTTGCGGAATCCCGCGCTATCGAGCTGCCCCAAGGTAAGTTCTTCAATCCAGACAGCGGACAACTCGGCGCCATCGTCCCATTCCAAAGCGGTGCCATCCTCGTTGACACGCATCGTCCGGAACAGTGCGTCATCAGTGCGCAACCGCGTAAAGGTGCGGTGGCTGGCCAAGGCTGGTCGCAGATTGATCTCCTCGGTTTCTCCAGTCTCCCAGGTGACCTTGACGATACGGTCGCGCACGAAGGCCGCCGCCGAGATACACGGCAGCGGCTTGCCGACTACGATCATCTCGTCACCGTTGGCATCCACATCTCCACAATAGTGCACCACGTGCACTATTTCAAGCGACGTGCGGGTGAATGCTCGGGGATGCTGGCGTCCGTGGCTATTGTGATTTATCGCGATGCCATGACCGACCTTTCCTCCCCCCTCGCCGCCCTGCCCGCTTCGGGCAAGCTGCTCGGCCTCGATCTCGGCACCAGGACCATCGGCGTCGCGGTGTCGGATGCCTTGCGCTATTCGGCGACGCCGCTGGAGACGATCAGGCGCACGAAGTTCACGGCGGATGCACAGCAACTCGAAGTGCTGGCCAAGGCCAATGCCGTCGTCGGGATCGTTCTTGGCCTGCCGCTCAACATGGATGGCAGCGAGGGCCCGCGGGCGCAATCGACGCGCGCCTTCGCCCGCAATCTCGCGCAGAAACTGCCGCTCCCCATCGCCTTCTGGGACGAGCGGCTTTCCACCAGCGCCGTTACCCGCATGCTCATCGAAGCGGACACGCGGCGCGACCGGCGGGCGGAAGTCGTCGACAAACTTGCGGCGTCCTATATCCTGCAGGGCGCCCTCGATCGGCTGCGCATTGGAAAAACTCCTGCCGGCACTTGAAGGGGCCACGGCGCTGCGATAGACCGCCCCGAACAGTTCGGGAACGGAAGCGTTGGGGCAGACTGCACGCGATAGCGCCGGAAACACACCGCCGCGCGAGGACGGCGCGCCCCGTTTTTCCAGGCGCCACCTGATCGGCATTGCCGACCTCGATCCATTCGAGATCACCGACCTGCTGGACCGCGCCGAGGGCATGATCCCGGTGTCGCGGCAGGAGCGCAAGACGCTGCCGACGCTTTCCGGCAAGACGCAGATCAACCTGTTCTTCGAGCCTTCGACCCGCACGCAGGGTTCGTTCGAAATCGCCGGCAAGCGCCTGGGCGCACTGGTGATGAACATGTCGGTCAAGACTTCGTCGGTCACCAAGGGCGAAACGCTGGTCGACACCGCCTCGACGCTCAATGCCATGCAGCCGGACGTGCTGGTGGTGCGCCACTCGGCGTCTGGCGCCGTCGAACTGCTGAGCCAGAAAGTCGGCTGCGCCGTGATCAATGCCGGCGACGGCGCGCACGAGCACCCGACGCAGGCACTGCTCGATGCGCTGACGATCCGCCGCCACAAGGGCCGGATTTCGGGCCTGACCGTCGCCATCTGCGGCGACATCGCCAATTCGCGCGTGGCGCGCTCGAACCTCCTGTTGCTCAACAAGCTCAACGTGCGGACGCGCGTCGTGGCGCCGCGGACGCTCCTGCCCACCGGCGTCGACCAGATGGCCGCCGAAGTCTTCACCGACATGCGCCAGGGGCTGGAAGGCGCCGACGTGGTGATGATGCTGCGCCTGCAGCACGAGCGCTTCGCCGGCAGGCTGATCCCGTCGGCCCGCGAATACTACCGGTTCTACGGTCTCGATGCCGAAAAGCTCAGCCATGCCAAGCCCGATGCCATCGTCATGCATCCCGGACCGATGAACCGCGGCGTCGAGATCGATCCGTCGATCGCCGACGGGCCGCGCTCGGTGATCACCGACCAGGTGGAAATGGGCGTGGCGGTGCGCATGGCGGTGCTCGACGCGCTGCTGCCGGCGAGGAACGCGGCATGAGCCGGGCCGTCCTCATCGAGAATGCCCGCATCGTCGATCCGGCAAGCGGACGCGACGAAACCGGCGACCTGTTGATGGTCGACGGACGCTTCGCCGAGGCGAAGGACGCTCCCGCCGGCGCGTTGAAGATCGATGCGCGCGGGTTGATCGCGGCGCCCGGCCTCATCGACATGCGCGTCTTCACGGGCGAGCCGGGCCACGAATATCGCGAAACGCTGGCGACGGCCTCGGAAGCCGCGGCGGCCGGGGGCGTCACGAGTTTCGTCGTCATGCCCGATACGCAGCCGGTGATCGACGACAGCGCACTGGTCGATTTCCTGATCCGCCGCGCGCAGGCGACCGCAAAGGTCAACGTACTGCCTGCAGCCGCCATCACCAAGGGCTTGGACGGCAAGGAGCTCACCGAATTCGGCCTGCTGCAGGAAGCGGGCGCCGTGTGCTTTTCGGATGGCCGGAAGTCCATCCAGTCCGCAGCGGTTATGCGGGCCGCCTTCACCTATGCGGCCAATTTCGACATGCCCATCGTGCACCACCTCTCCGAAAAAAGCCTCGCCGGCGAAGGGGTGATGAACGAAGGCCTTTATGCCACCGGCCTGGGCCTCAAGGGCATTCCCGCCGAAGCCGAAACCATTCCCCTCGCCCGCGACCTGCAACTGGCCCTGCTGACCGGTGCGCGCTATCACGCAGCGCAGGTTTCAACGGCCGGTTCCGTGGCGCTGCTCGCGGCGGCACGCAAGCGGAGCAAGGCGCTCTCGGCCGGCGTTTCCATCAACAACCTGTCGCTGAACGAGAACGACGTCGGTTCGTACCGCACGTTCTTCAAGCTGTCGCCGCCGCTCCGGAGCGAGGCCGATCGGCAGGCGATGGTCGAAGCGCTGCGCGACGGCACGATCGACGTCATCCATTCCGACCACGACCCGCAGGACAGCGAAGTGAAGCGCCAGCCCTTCGCCGAAGCCTCCGACGGGGCGATCGGGCTCGAAACCCTGCTGGCGGCGGCCTTGCGGCTCGTGCACAATGGCGATCTCGACCTGATGACGGTTTTGCGCGCCATGACGCAGCGACCTGCCGAGATCCTCGGCCTTCAATGCGGACGGATCGCTCCGGGCGCGCCGGCAGACCTCATCCTCATCGATCTCGACTACCCCTGGGTGGTCGAGGAAAAGCACCTCTCCTCGCGCTCGCACAACACGGCCTTTGAAGGCGCGCGGCTGGCCGGCAAGGTGATGCGCACCTTCGTTGCCGGCAGCGAGGTCTTCACCCATCCCGACATGAAAGGCGCCGCCTCATGATCGACGACATCATCGCCGCCGTCCTCGGCTATCTCTGCGGCTCCATCCCCTTCGGCCTGCTGCTGACGCGCGCCGCCGGCCTCGGCGATATCCGCAGCATCGGCTCCGGCAATATCGGCGCCACCAACGTGCTGCGCACCGGCAACAAGGGCCTTGCCGTGGCGACCGCCGTGCTCGATGCCGCCAAGGGCGCCGTGCCGGTGCTGATCGCGCAGCAGCTCTGGGGCCTGGAGCCGGCGCTGCTCGCCGCCATCGGCGCCTTCCTCGGCCACGTCTTCCCGGTCTGGCTGCGCTTCAAGGGCGGCAAGGGCGTCGCCACCTATATCGGCGTGCTGCTCGGTCTCTCGTGGATCGTCGGGCTCATCTTCTGCGCCGTCTGGCTGGTCATCGCCTTCGCGCAGCGGCTGTCTTCGCTCGCCGCGCTGACGGCGGCGGCGACGGCGCCGATCTTCACCTATGTGGTGACGGGCAACACGCTGACGACGGTGACGACGATATTGATCTCGCTGCTGCTGATCGTGCGGCACTGGGGCAATATCGGCCGGCTGATACAGGGCACCGAGCCCAAAATCGGCGGCAGCAAGAAGGCCTGACCGATGCGCGAGGGGGCAGACGGCAAAAGGCTCTCCCCCGCGCAGCGCACCGCTTGGCTGCGCCTCATCCGCACCGACAATGTCGGGCCCAACACGTTCCGGCAGCTGCTCAACCGCTACGGCTCGGCCGATGCGGCGCTCGAGCAGTTGCGCGATCTGGCGCGCCGCAGCGGCGTGACACAGCCGCCGCAAGTGGTGAGTCAAAGCGCCGCCGAAGACGAGATCGCGGCCACGGAAAAGCTCGGCGGCCGCATCGTCGCCAGCGGCGAGCCCGATTACCCCGAACTGCTGCACTTCATTCCGGCGCCGCCGCCCATCGTCACCATTGCCGGCGGCGAGCGGCTGGACTGGAGCCGCGCCGTGGCTTTGGTCGGGGCGCGCAATGCCTCCTCGGCCGGCCAGAAATTCGCCCGCATCCTCGCCGCCGATCTCGGCGAACGAGGTTTCACCATCGTTTCGGGCCTGGCGCGCGGCATCGATGCGGCCGCCCACGCTGCCAGCCTCGCGACGGGCACGGTGGCGGCGCTGGCCGGCGGGCTCGCCAATATCTACCCGGAGGAAAACCTGCCTCTGGCCCGCGCCATCGTCGAACAGGGCGGCGCCCTCCTCACCGAAATGCCGCTGAACTGGGTGCCGCGCGCCCGCGATTTTCCGCGCCGCAACCGGCTGATCTCGGGCCTGTCGCTCGGCGTCGTCGTGGTCGAAGCGGCCAAGCGCTCGGGTTCGCTGATCACGGCGCGGCTGGCGCTGGAGCAGAACCGCGAGGTCTTCGCCGTACCCGGCTCGCCGCTCGATCCGCGCGCCGAAGGCTGCAACTATTTGATCCAGCAGGGCGCGCGGCTGGTCACCGGCGCCAGTGACGTGGTCGATGGGCTGGAAAACACCGATCCGGCCCGGGCCAAGCTCTTCGAGCCGGATTGGGAGCCGGAACTCGATTTCACCGAAGCCCCGCCCGGCCAGGATGACCGCGAGCGCCTGTTGCAGGCATTGAGCCTCGCGCCCATCGCCGTCGACACGCTCATCGCCGAGAGCGGACTTTCCGTTTCCGCCGTGCAGACGCTGCTGCTGGAATTCGACATCGCCGGACGGCTCGAATGGAGCGGCGGGCAGCTCGTGGCGCTGCGCGCGGTCTAGATCAGAAGCCCGCTTCCTTCTGATGCCGAAAGGCAAGGATATATACGGCGTCGTCGGCCAATTCCTGACGGTAGAGGGCCACGTAGCCGGAATCGCCGAAAGGAATTACCAGCTCACGCAGTTCGGGAGCCTCAGGCAACGGCCGGCCAATATCAGGGGCGGATTCCAACAACAGCAACTGCTGTTCGATAGCCTGGCCGGCCCGCCTGGCGGCTTCGGGAGCTTTGGCAGCCAGGAACCGCCGGCATCGCTCCAGGCCGCCGATAGCGCCTTGCGTGACGATTACTCGTGGCACTCTGGTGCCGGCTTTTCGTCATCGGTGCCCCAGGTCTTCAACCAGGTGCGGACGTCCTCGCCCGTCAGGTGACGTCCGGTTTCCTTGTAAGCAGCCCACGACTCCAGCGCTTCATTCTTGAAGCTCTCACGAGCTTCCTCGCGCTCGACATATTGCTGGATGGCTTCGAGCATGATCCAGTGCGGCGAGCGGCGGCGCTGGCTGGCGAGCAACTGGACACGGCCTTTCAGCCTATCGTCGATCTTGAGAGACGTTGCCATGGCAACCTCTTATTACCGGGTAATACCTTGTACTAATCTAGACCTTCCATGTTCCGGAGTCGATGGCCCCCGCGAGGGAGTTGACGCGATCACACCTGCGCGACGCCCCGGCCCCGACTGCCCCAGCATGCGTTTGTCGGGTGTGGGATATCTAAATCAGCAGGAGGCCAGCCATGCCCTCGCTCCACCGACCATTCCTTGCGGCCCTTGCCGCCGCCTTCATCTCGATCACCGCTGCTCACGGCGCCGGGTTCACGATCGAGCGCAGCATCGCCCTGCCCGACACGACCGGGCGCATCGATCATCTCGCGATCGATCTCGACGGCAATCTCATCTTCGTCGCCGAGCACGATAACGGCACATTGGATGTCGTGAACCTTGCGACCGGCAAGGTCAGCGGACGCATAACGGATCTGGCCGAGCCCCAGGGTGTCGCCTACATCGCCGGCACCGGGCAGGTCGTGGTGGCAAACGGCGGCGATGGATCGGTGAAGTTCTTCGATGCCACCTCGTTGGCGCCAGGGCCGGAAACCGAACTCGGCAGCGATGCCGACAATATCCGTCTCGCACCCGATACCCAGCAGGTACTCGTCGGCTACGGCGATGGCGGGCTCGCGATCATCGATCCGGCCCACGGGCGCGTCGTGAAGAAGATCACGCTTGCTGCCCATCCGGAGAGCTTCCAGCTCAGCTCCGATGGCACCAGCGCCTATGTCAACCTGCCGGACAGTGCACGGATCGGCGTCGCCGATCTGAAGACGGGCACGGTGGACAGCATTTCCACACCGGATCTAGGCGGCAACTTCCCGATGGCGGCCGAGAGCAAGACCGGACGCCTCGCAGTGGCGTTCCGCTCGCCCGCAAAATTGGCGTTGGTCGATCCGGAAGGCAAAGCTATCGTGACTGCCATCGATACCTGTGGCGATGCCGATGACGTGTTTTTCGATGCAAAACGGTCGCTCCTCTACATCACCTGTGGTGCGGGCACGGTCGATATCGTTCGGCAGGCCGGCGACAGGCTCACTTCCGTGGCGAAGGTTCCAACCGGAAATGGAGCGCGCACCGGCCTGTTCGTCCCGGAGCTCGATCGCCTGTTCGTCGCAGCACCGGCGCATGGCGACCAGGGCGCACGGATCCTCGTGCTGAAGCCCGATGCATAGCTTGCCGTTGCGCTCGTTACAGTGCCTGCTCTAGTCCCGCCCTCGACAACGGAGAAAACCGCGATGCCTCTCGTCTATGTAAACCCGGAAACGATGCACAGGAATCCCGCGTTCTCGCAGGGGATCATCATACCGCCCGGCATGCGAACGCTGATCATCGGCGGCCAGAACGCCGTCAACGAAAAGGGCGAAGTCGTCGGCGCGGGCGACATCGCCTTGCAGACCACGCAAGCCGTCGACAACCTGATCAAGGTCCTGGAGGCGGCGGGCGGCACGCTCGACAATCTCGTCCGCGTCGGGCTGCTCCTGCGCGATGACGCCGACCTCAGGGCGGGCTTCGGCGCCTGGATGGCGAAGGCTGGCCAATTGAAGAACCCGCCGACCGTGACGGCGGCGTTCGTCACCAGGCTCGCCGTCCCGGATTACCTGATCGAGATCGAGGCCACGGCGGTATTGCCGTAATGGCCCCACTCATCTTCATCTTCGGGACCTCGCATGTCGGCAAGACGACACTGGCGAGCCGCCTCGCCGAGCGCCTGGGATTGCCGATCCACTCCACCGACACGATGGGTCGCCATCCCGGGCGGCCCTGGCTGCCGATACCCGAACCCGTCGCCGAGCACTACACCAGGCTTTCGGACGACACGATCTACTGGTTCCTGCGCGTTCACCAGGAAAACCTCTGGCCCCACATCCACCAGCAGATCAGGGATGCGGCACGCCAGGCGACCGGCAGCATTTTCGAAGGGTCGGCACTGCGCCCCGAGTTTCTGGCGACCCTGCAGGTCGAGGATGGCGCCCCGGTCGGCCTTTATGCCGACGACGCGTTTCTCCGAGATCGCATGCTTGCGGCCAGCAACTATCAACAGCAGGATGCCGGCCAGAGACTCCTGATCGACAAGTTCATCACACGCTCATTGCGCCAGAACGCCGACTTCGTGGACGTCGCAACGCGAGAAGGCATCCCGCTGCTCAATGCCGCCGATGAAGCGGAAATCGCGCGCCACGCAGATCGGCTGGCTGCCGATCTGCGCAGCAAGGCGAGTTAGCTGTCGGGGGAACCGCTGACCTATTTCAGCGGCAAGAACACTTCCACGACGGGTTCATGCACCCCCACCTCAGGAATCAGCGAGAGCTGGCGCCGGCTATAGATCGGGAAGTCGCGCGCTTCCTCACCGCTCGCCGGCAGCCAGTCGCGATAGAGATAGAGCGCGGCCGGTTCGAGATTGTTGGTATTGCCGGGATAGCGCAGCACGGCACAGCGCCCGCCGGGGATCACGCCGGCCTTCACCGGCGCATCGCTCGCCGTTATCGGCTGATCGGTCCCGGCACATATGTCCATGCTGTAGTCGGCCGGAACCGCCGGTTCCCGCTCGGACCGATAGACCATGAAGGTCGGACCCGTTGCCGGCGACAGGCCGGCCGCATTGCGCCAGTTCCGGAACCGCAGGATGGTTTCGCCGAGCGTTGCCCGGTCGCCGCGATGCTCCAGCATCGCCACCGGCGTCGGAGGCACGTCGCGGATCGTTACGTCGCCGTTTTCAAAGGTTATCTGCATGAGCTTGCTCCTTGCGTTGTTCAGGGGCCCGAAGGCCAGGAGCCACGACTCCCAATCGGGAGACTTCCGGAACGAGGACGGCGATTGCCCGAACCTTTGCCGAAAGGCGCGGGCGAAGGCATCGGGTGCATCGTAACCGGCATCCAGCGCTATGTCCGTGACGCTCGGAACGTCCCCCGCAGCCAGCCGATGCGAAGCCCGCTGCATACGGGCAAGCTGGACATAGCGATGGAGAGACGTCTCGAACGTCGCCGTGAACTGCCGGTGGAAGTGGAACTTCGAGAAGGCAGCAACCCGGCTCACCGTTTCCAGGTCCAGATCGTCATCGAGATGCTCGTCGATATAGTCCAGCACCCGCAGCATCCGGGCCTGATAGTTTTGCAGCGCCGCCGTCATCGTCCATTCCTTCGTGGCGGCGTCATCTAGCCGCTCAGGAGCACAAGCTGCTCGACCGATCTTGCGGTTTTAGCCCAGACTGTGTCCCCTCAACACCGTCAGTGCGGCCTCACGCTTGACAATGTTCCGGCTGGCAGCAACACCGAGACGACCAAACCCGATCCCTCATCGTCATAGGTTCGTCTTGCCCAACCCACACGATGTTCACACGCCCCAAACGTCCTACTCGAAGGACGACCTGCTGAAATCGAGCGCCGGAGGGTATTTCGGTCCGGGTAATGCGCAATTGCCGGCGCCGCCCATGCTGATGATGGACCGCATCACCCAGATCAGCCTCGATGGCGGCGAATACGGCAACGGCTTCATCGTCGGCGAACTCGATATCTCGCCGGACCTCTGGTTCTTCGATTGCCACTTCACGGGCGATCCGGTCATGCCCGGCTGCCTCGGCCTCGATGCCATGTGGCAAATGGTCGGCTACTGGCTGGGCTGGTCCGGCTCGCCCGGCAAGGGACGCGCGGTCGGCGTGGGCGAGGTCAAGTTCAAGGGGCACATTACCCCCGAAACGAAGCTCGTGCGCTACGAGGTCAGCATGCGCCATGTCAGGCGCGGCCGGCTGGCACTCGGCATCGCCGACGGCCGGGTCGCAGCCGATGGCCAATATGTCTATACCGCCAAGGATATGCGGGTGGGTCTGCTGCCGCCTGCGGCATAGTTTCCAACCTCATTCCCGCTTGCCAAACGCCTGGCGCGGGACCATCCTGCACCTGTCCGTGTGACTGGCGAGATAGGTGGAACAACCACCGGGAAGCACGGATCGCCGCACGCCGCTCGCCTGGGCACCACACGCAACAGGGTGCTCACATGAATATCGTCATGCTGCTCTATCCGCGCCTCACCCAGCTCGACCTCACCGGGCCATTCGAAGTGTTTGCGCGCTTTCCCGAACTCAAGACGCATCTCGCCTGGAAGACGCGCGAGCCGGTCGCCGGCGGCAGCGGCCTGCAACTCGTGCCGACGGCGACACTGGCCACGGCGCCGCAGGCCGATATCCTCTTCGTGCCGGGCGGGCCGGGGCAGATCGACCTGATGGCCGACGACGAGGTGCTGGATTTCCTCAGGCGGCAGGCGGCGGGCGCCGCTTACGTGACCTCCGTATGCACCGGTTCGCTGGTCCTCGCCGCGGCGGGACTGCTGACCGGCTATCGCGCCACCAGCCACTGGATGTCGCTTTCGCAACTCGGGCTTTTCGGCTGCGAGCCGGTGGCCGAACGCGTCGTCGTCGACCGCAACCGGATCACCGGCGCCGGCGTCACGTCGGGCATCGATTTTGCGCTGACGCTGGCCGCGAACCTCTTCGGCGAGGAGCGCGCACGGCGCGTGCAGCTCTCCATGGAATATGATCCGCAGCCGCCGTTCGCGGGCGGATCGCCGCGCTCGGCCAAGCCGGCAATGGTCGCTGCGATGCGCAAGAGCGGCGCCGAATTCCAGGCCCGGCGCAGTGCCATAGCGCGGGAGGCGGCTCGGCGGCTTCGGTCCTAGCCGCATCCTCCCCCGGTTGACACGTCGGCGCTCCTTCACCATGTTGCGCCACTCCGGCGCGGCGCCGATGCAATATTTCGCTCCGCCCGCGCCGACCCCGTTTTCCGGAAAGACAAGTGCATGAAAGTCGTCGTCGTTGAAAGTCCGGCCAAGGCCAAGACAATCAACAAATACCTGGGCAAGGACTATGAAGTCCTGGCCAGCTTCGGCCATGTGCGCGACCTGCCGGCCAAGGACGGCTCGGTGCGGCCGGACGAGGACTTCGCCATGTCGTGGGAAGTCGACTCGGCTTCGCGGAAACGCCTTTCCGACATCTCCACCGCGCTCAAGGGCGCCGACGAACTGATCCTCGCCACCGACCCCGATCGCGAAGGCGAGGCGATTTCCTGGCACGTGCTGGACGTCTTGAAGCAGAAGAAGGCGCTGAAGAGCCAGAAGGTGCGCCGCGTCGTCTTCAACGCCATCACCGAAAAGGCGGTGACCGAGGCGATGCACAATCCGCGCGATATCGACATGCCGCTGGTGGACGCCTACCTGGCGCGCCGCGCACTCGATTATCTCGTCGGCTTCACGCTCTCGCCGATCCTGTGGCGCAAGCTGCCGGGTTCGCGCTCTGCCGGCCGCGTGCAGTCGGTGGCGCTGCGGCTCGTCTGCGACCGCGAATCCGAGATCGAAAAGTTCAAGCCCGAAGAATACTGGTCGGTGCTCGCCCGCCTTCTGGAAAAGGGCAAGAGCTTCGAAGCGCGCCTCTATTCAGTCGACGGCAAGAAAACCGACAAACTCGACGTCAAGACCGGCGCCGAGGCCGAAGCGCTGAAACGGGCGATCGAGGCCGGGCGCTTCACCGTTTCGTCGGTGGAAAAGAAGCCGACGAAGCGCAATCCCTACCCGCCGTTCACGACGTCGAGCCTGCAGCAGGAAGCCTCCTCGCGGCTGGGCCTGTCGCCCTCGCGCACGATGCAGATCGCCCAGCGCCTCTACGAGGACGGCATCATCACCTATATGCGAACCGACGCCGTGCAGATGGCGCCGGAAGGGATCGATCAGGCGCGCCGCGCCATCGGCAAGGAATTCGGCCAGGACTACCTGCCGCCGACCCCGCGCATCTACCAGACCAAGGCCAAGAACGCGCAGGAAGCGCACGAGGCCATCCGCCCGACCGACATGTTCCGCCACCCCGACAGCTTTAGGGGCGACGCCGACCAGGCCAAGCTCTACGGCCTCATCTGGCGGCGCACGCTGGCGAGCCAGATGAAGCCGGCCGAGATCGAGCGCACCACCGCCGATATCACGGTGGACGGCACCGGCCGCGACATCGCGCTTCGAGCCGTGGGCTCGGTCGTCACCTTCCCGGGCTTTTTGAAGCTCTACGGCATCGTCGCCAACGACGAGCGCGACGATGACGACGAAGATTCGCGCGAACTGCCGCCGCTGGCGGTGGGCGACAAGCCGGCGCTCGAAGGCTGCGATATCGAACAGCACTTCACGCAGCCGCCGCCGCGCTACACCGAAGCCAGCCTCATCAAGAAGATGGAAGAGCTCGGCATCGGCCGGCCCTCGACCTATGCCGCCACCATGTCGGTGCTGCGCGACCGCAATTACGTGCGGCTCGACAAGCGTGCGCTGGTGCCGGAGGATCGTGGCCGCATCGTCACGGCCTTCCTCGAAAGCTTCTTCAAGCGCTACGTCGAATACGGCTTCACCGCCAATCTCGAAGAGCAGCTCGACGAAATCTCGGACGGCAAGCTCGACTACAAGCAGGTGCTGCGCGACTTCTGGGATGACTTCTCCCACGCCGTCGCCGAGATCAAGGACCTGCGCGTGTCGGAAGTGCTCGATGCGCTCAACGACCTGCTCGCCGACCACATCTTCCCGCCGCGCGCCGACGGCTCCGATCCGCGCATCTGCCCGAATTGCGGCACCGGCCATCTGTCGCTGAAGCTCGGCAAGTACGGCGCCTTCATCGGCTGCTCGAACTATCCGGACTGCAAGTACACGCTGCAGCTTTCCGATGCCGCCACGGGCGGTGCCAGCGAAGCCGCGCCCGGCGACGGCATCCTCGGTACCGATCCGGAAAGCGGACTCACCGTCTATCTCAAGTCCGGCCGCTTCGGGCCTTACGTGCAGCTCGGCGAAGAAAAGGACGCCAAGCGCTCCTCGCTTCCCAAGGGCTGGTCGCCGGAGAGCATGACGCTGGAAAGCGCGTTGAAGCTCCTGTCGCTGCCGCGCGAAATCGGGTTGCACCCGGAAACCGGCCTGCCGATCACCGCTGGCATCGGCCGCTATGGGCCGTTCGTCCTACACGACGGTAAATATGCCAACCTGCCGGACGTCGAAGAAGTCTTCACCGTCGGCCCGAACCGCGCCGTGGACCTTCTGGCGCAGAAGGCCGCCGGCGGCTTTTCGCGCGGCAATAGGGCAACCCCGGCGCCCATCAAGACGTTCGAGCATGACGGCGGGCCGATCACCGTACGCGCCGGCCGCTATGGGCCCTACGTCAACCAGGGCAAGATCAACGCCACCATCCCCAAGGACATCAAGCCCGAGGACGTGACGTTGGAACAGGCGGTGGAGCTGATCGCGGCGCGCGCCGCTGCCACCGGCAAGAAGCCGGCGCGGGCCAGTGCTGCTAAGAAGAAGACGACGGCCAAGAAAACGACAGCGAAGACGACGAAGAAAGCCGCCGCGAAAGTGGAGTAATGGCGAAAAAGCCAACCACAAGCACCCTGCAACGATCCGGCCGCGCCGGTCCCGCCCGCCCCCGCCTCGCCGCCGCCACCGAGCTGCCGAGCCGCGAGGCGGTGCTGGAGGCCATGGCCGAGGATCCGAGCCTCGACGGCAAGCGCGACCTCGCCAAGCGCTTCGGCATCCGCGGCGACATGCGCATGCCGTTCAAGCGGCTGTTGCGCGAACTCGAGGCCGAAGGCTTCATCACGCGCAGCCGCCGCACGATAAGGCGCACGGCCGCCCTGCCCGCCGTCACCGTCATCGACATCCCGTCCGAAGCCGATCCCGACGATCTCTACGGCTTTCCGGCCAACTGGAACGCCGAGGAAGGCGAGCCGCCGCGCGTGAGCGTCGTGCAGCCGAAGAATGCCCGCGTCGTCCCCGGCCCGGGCGACCGCATCCTGGCGCGGATCGATGCCGGCTCCAACCCGCTGACGCCGCACTACACGGCGCGGGCCATGAAAATCCTCGACAAGCCCCGGCGCGCCCAGATCGGCATCGTGCGGCTGGACGAGGACGGCGCGCGGCTGGTGCCGGTCGACCGCAAGCAGAAGGAAATGCGCATTCCCGCCGGCGATCTCGGCGAAGCGCGCGATGGCGATCTCGTCGAAGTCGAGGTCAAGGTCTCGGGCCGGCTGATGATCCCGCGGGCCCGCGTCACGCACGTCATCGGCAATCCGCGCAGCGAAGGCGCGGTCAGCCTCATCGCGCTCCACAACCTCGAAATCCCCTACCGCTTCCCCGCCTCCGTCGAAAAGGAAGCAGAAGAGGCCAGGCCCGCCACCCTGTCGGGCCGCGAGGACTGGCGCGACATTCCGTTCGTCACCATCGATCCGGCCGACGCCAAGGACCACGACGACGCCGTCTATGCCGAGCCCGACACCGACAAGGCCAATGCCGGCGGCCACATCGTGCTAGTCGCCATTGCCGACGTCGCCGCCTATGTGCGCCCCGGCTCGGCGCTCGATCGCGAGGCCTATCTCAGGGGCAATTCGGTCTATTTCCCCGATCGCGTCGTGCCGATGCTGCCCGAGCGCATCTCCAACGACCTCTGTTCGCTGAAACAGGGCGAAAGCCGCCCGTCGCTTGCCGTGCGCATGATCTTTTCCGCCGACGGCGTCAAGCGCCGGCATTCGTTCCACCGCGTGCTGATCCGCTCGGCCGCCAAGCTCGCCTACGGGCAGGCGCAGCTTGCCATCGACGGCGAGCCCGACGATGTGACCGGCCCCCTGCTCGAGCCGGTGCTGAAGCCCCTCTGGGCTGCCTATGCCGCCCTCACCAAAGCGCGCGACAAGCGCGGTCCCCTCGATCTCGACCTGCCCGAGCGCAAGATCGTGCTCGACGACAAGGGCATGGTGTCCCGCATCTTCATTCCCGAGCGGCTGGAAGCGCACCGGCTGATCGAGGAGATGATGATCGCGGCCAATGTCGCGGCGGCCGAAACGCTCGAAAAAGCGAAGTCGCCACTCGTCTATCGCGTCCACGATTCGCCGAGCCGCGAAAAGCTCACGGCGCTCCGCGATTTCCTCTCCTCGCTCGACATCAGCTTCGACAAGACCGATGCCGTGCGGCCGGCCAATTTCAACCGCGTGCTCGCCAATGCCGCCAAGGGCGACAAGCTCCCGCAGGTGAGCGAAATGGTGTTGCGCAGCCAGGCGCAGGCCGAATATTCGCCCGAGAATTACGGACATTTCGGCCTCAACCTCGACCGCTACGCCCATTTCACCTCGCCGATCCGGCGCTATGCCGACCTCATCGTGCACCGGGCTTTGATCTCGGCGCTCGGCTTCGGCAGTGACGGCCTGTCGGAATCGGAGAGCCAGAAGCTCGCCGGCATCGCCCAGCATATTTCGGGCACCGAGCGGCGCGCCATGATCGCCGAGCGCGAGACGGCCGACCGGCTGCTGGCGCTCTATCTCGAAGACAAGATCGGGGCCACTTTCACCGGCCGCATCGGCGGCGTCACGCGATCGGGCCTCTTCGTCCGGCTCGACGATACCGGCGCCGACGGGTTCATCCCCGCCTCGACCATCGGACAGGATTACTATCGCTACGTCGAGGAACGCCAGGCGATGATCGGCGACCGCGGCGGGGAAATGTTCCGCCTCGGCGATCCCGTCACCGTGCGCCTGCTGGAGGCGACGCCCGTCGCCGGCGGCCTCAGGTTCGAGCTGCTGTCGGAAGGCAGCCGCGTCAATCCGTCATCTTATCGGCGCGGAACAAAGCGCCCATCTAGGTCGTACGGTCCAAGAGGCCGGAAGAGGTGATGCGATGGGTGTTGAGATTGCAAACGTTGGCGAACCCGCCAAACGGGAGATTTGGCCGGCCGTACTGAACGGCCTCAAGTGCCGTTGTCCCAAATGCGGCAAGGGCAAGCTCTTCCGTGCCTATCTCAAGGTCAACGACACCTGCCCGAATTGCGGCGAGGAACTGTTCCATCACCGCGCCGATGACGGCCCGGCCTACATCACCATCGTCATCGTCGGCCACATCCTCGTCGGCCTGATGCTGCACATGGAAATGACCTGGCACGTCGATCCGGCGACCTACCTCTATACCCTGCTGCCGCTGGCGATCGTCATGCCGCTCGCCATGCTGCCCTCGGTCAAGGGCGCCCTCGTCGGCTTCCAGTGGGCGCAGCGCATGCACGGGTTCGACCCCAACCATCGCGATCCGGCCGAACCGGATATCGCCTGAGGTTCACGCGCTCTTGTCAGCCTCCGGGCCGGCTTGCGTGCTCGACCAGACGAGCTCGAAGCGCCGGCCCGGCTTTTCCGCATAGACCTGCATCGTGCGGCCAGGCAGATAGTCCTGGCCGGCGGCGTCTATGGCGGCAAAGGTTGCAACGTCCTGGCTGTCGAAGGGGCCGAGCGAACGCCCCTCGATATCGACCCACCAACGACCGCGCGATTGAAGCACGAGATAGAGCATGCTGGACATGCCGCAAGGATAATCCGGCCGGCTGTCACGCTTAAGCCCCGGCAGCGAACATGGTTCAAAATTAATGTAAATGTCACATGGACGCTTCTCTGTGGGGCGCCAGGTTGGATTAGATATCCTGCTCGCTTCACCCCCTCCCCAGCCCTCCCCGCAAGGGGGAGGGTGTTGCATCGAGGCTGTTACTCGATCTCGCAAAATACTCTGAGGGGCACCTCCCCCCTTGCGGGGGAGGTTGGGAGGGGGGTGAAGTCGAGCAGGGTGTCTCCGATCCACCCCTATCTCATCACCGTTACCCGCTTAATCCGGGTAATCCAGCAGTTCGGCGTCGGCCCCGCCGGCGGAGCGTGAAATCGAGCATTGAACTTACGAGCTGAACTCCGGCGGTCCTTTGCGAAACGCAAACCGTACCCGCCGTTACGGTTTTGCTTTGCACCTTGCCCGAATTGGGGTTATTGAGGATTGTCTTGGGCCCTGCGCCCCTCAGCAGTTGGTGATTTCATGCCCGCTTATCGCTCCCGTACCACCACCCACGGCCGCAACATGGCCGGTGCCCGCGGCCTGTGGCGCGCCACAGGCATGAAGGACGGCGATTTCGGCAAGCCCATTATTGCGGTGGTGAATTCGTTCACGCAGTTCGTGCCCGGCCACGTGCACCTCAAGGATCTCGGCCAGCTCGTGGCCCGCGAGATCGAGGCGGCCGGCGGCGTCGCCAAGGAATTCAACACGATCGCCGTGGACGATGGCATCGCCATGGGCCACGACGGCATGCTCTATTCCCTGCCCTCGCGCGAACTCATCGCCGATAGCGTCGAATACATGGTCAACGCGCACTGCGCCGACGCCATGGTCTGCATCTCCAATTGCGACAAGATCACGCCCGGCATGCTGATGGCCGCCATGCGCCTCAACATCCCCGCCGTCTTCGTTTCCGGCGGCCCGATCGAAGCCGGCAAGGTCACGCTCAGCGACGGCAAGACGCATGCGATCGACCTGATCGACGCCATGGTCGCCGGCGCCGACGATCGCGTCAGCGATGCCGACGTGCAGGTGATGGAACGCAATGCCTGCCCCACCTGCGGCTCGTGCTCGGGCATGTTCACCGCCAATTCGATGAACTGCCTCACCGAGGCCCTGGGCCTCAGCCTGCCCGGGAACGGGTCGACCCTCGCCACCCATTCGGACCGCAAGCGCCTGTTCCAGGAAGCCGGCCACCTCATCGTCGACCTCGCCCGCCGCTATTACGAGCAGGACGACGAGAGCGTGCTGCCGCGCAACGTCGCCACCAAGGATGCTTTCGCCAACGCCATGTCGCTCGATATCGCCATGGGCGGCTCGACGAACACCGTGCTGCACATCCTGGCGGCGGCCGAGGAAGGCGATGTCGATTTCACCATGGACGACATCGATGCGCTGTCGCGCAAGGTGCCGGTGCTCTGCAAGGTGGCGCCGGCCGTGGCCGACGTCCATGTCGAGGACGTGCACCGTGCCGGCGGCATCATGGGCATCCTCGGCGAGCTCGACAAGGCCGGCCTGGTCGTGCGCAAGGTGCCCACCGTTCACGCCGCGACGATCGGCGATGCCATCGACCGCTGGGACGTAACACGTACCAACAGCGAGAGCGTGCGCAACTTCTACATGGCCGCTCCGGGCGGCGTTGCGACGCAGACCGCGTTCAGCCAGTCCTCGCGCTGGAAGGATCTCGATCTCGACCGCGTCGGCGGCGTCATCCGCAGTGCCGAGCATCCCTTCTCGAAGGACGGCGGCCTCGCCGTGCTCAAGGGCAACATCGCCATCGACGGCTGCATCGTGAAGACGGCCGGCGTCGACGACAGCATCCTGAAGTTCTCGGGCCCGGCCCGCGTGTTCGAGAGCCAGGACGATGCCGCCAAGGCGATCCTTTCCAACCAGATCAAGGCCGGCGACGTGGTGGTGATCCGCTACGAAGGTCCGCGCGGCGGCCCAGGCATGCAGGAAATGCTCTATCCGACGAGCTACCTGAAGTCCCGCGGCCTCGGCAAGGTTTGCGCCCTCTTGACCGACGGGCGCTTCTCCGGCGGCACGTCGGGCCTTTCCATCGGCCATGTCTCGCCGGAAGCGGCCGAGGGCGGCACGATCGGCCTGGTCCGCGAAGGCGATATCATCGACATCGATATCCCGAATCGGATCATCGAGTTACGCGTTTCCGATGATGAACTGATTCAACGCCGGCACGACCAGGATGCCAAGGGCTGGAAGCCCGAACATCCGCGCAAGCGCAAGGTCAGCAAGGCACTGAAGGCCTACGCCGCCTTCGCCACCAGCGCCGCCCGCGGCGCCATCCGCGACCTCGGCGAATAAGTAGCGATAGAAGCTTGGCCCCGGCTCAAGGCCGGGGAGGACTGGTGGTTAGATGGAGGATACTCGCCAAGCTCGAGGTCTCACCTCAATCCAACAACGAGTCCTCCCCGGCCTTGAGCCGGGGTCCCGCTTTCTTCACGAACCTCCGAGAGGAAAGAGCACCAGCCTCGATGAGCACCCTCCCCCTTGCGGGGCTTCGCAGCCGGTCAGCGCTTGCGCTGACGGACGGCGCCAGTGGCGCCATCCGAGGCAAGAAGGCCATGAGAGCTATGCTCGAATGGCTGGTTGGGGAGGGGGTGAGACCAAGCAGGATTTTTCCTCTCCAACCCCTACTCTCACCATCGTCATTACCCGCTTCATGCGGGTAATCCAGCAGCCCCGCGTCGGCGGGGCGGAAGACTCTTTGCGCGGTGAACTGCCTGGGGCAAGCGGGACCCCGCTTTCTTCACGAACCTCTGAGTGGGAAAGTCAGATATCCTGCTCTTTTCACCCCCTCCCCAACCCTCCCCGCAAGGGGGAGGGTGCTCATCGAGGCTGTTGCTCGATCCTCTCCAAAATACTCGGAGCGGCACCTCCCCCCTTGCGGGGGAGGTTGGGAGGGGGGTGAGACCAAGCAGGATGCAAGACTGTTCACAAACGCTCCCACCAACGTCATTACCTCGCGATTCCCTCCCAACACCGATAAAATTACCGACACAGCGCATCGCCGGAATTAACGGTGATTAACGGTGCCATCATTCACAATTCGGCGAGACGGGTGCAATCTTCCCGCGCCGGCTGACATCGGCCGGTTTCTGGAGGGGCAACAAATGAAATGGCTGATAGCGTGCGCGACGCTGCTCGCAATGTCATTTTCCATGATCGGCACGGCGTCCGCGATGACTGGAGCCGATGCCGCCGCGGCCTGCAAGAAACTGAAGGGCTGCGCTCTGGCAATGAACAAGGACGGAAGCAATATCGACATCATCACGCCGGACAACCGCTACATCCGGTGCGAGAACCTCAAGGCGCAATGCACCGTCCCGCGTAAGGTGCAGACGGGGAAAACGCCCGTCACCGGGCCGATGAACGGCGGCGTGGTCGGGCGCTGAACTTACCGCGCGCCCGATGGAAGATGCGCCCTCGGAGGGCGCATCTTCGCAAATCTCAAGCAGCAGCGGTCTTGCTGTGTTCGCCCAGTTCGCGCCACAGCCGGCGCGCGGCCATGGCGATGTAGACGTAGGTGATGCCGGTGAACAGCATGGCGATGCCGGCGAAGGTGCCGAGCGTCACCAGGCCCGAGACCGGCAGCGAGAACAGCAGCGCCAGGCCGGCGAGGATGGCGAGGACGCCTGCCGCCACCATCCAGCCCCAGCCGTCGGTCGGGCGTACGCGCACGCCCATCATGATCTCGGCAACGCCCTGGATGAGGAAGGTGATGGCGATGACCAGCGTGATGGCGATGGCGCCGGCCAGCGGGTTCCAGACGGCGTAGCCGCCACCGATGACGCTCACCACGCCCATGACCATGTGCCAGGTCACGCCCTGCCAGTCGCGCATCTGGAAGCCCTGGACGATCTGCACGATGCCGGAGATGACCAGGAAGATGCCGATGACGAGCGTGAAGGCGATGGTCGAGGAGATCGGCAGCACGATCGCCGCAAGGCCGCCGATTATGTAGATGATGCCGAGCGCCAGGAACCATCCCCAGCGCTTGCGCACATGCCGCGTAAATCTTTCAAACCGGTCTGCTTCTGTGTGCGTCATCGTGACCTCCTTCGATTAGCAGCACGACCTGGGGCAATTGTGTTCCTGCCTCCGGTTGTTGGCAAGGCCGTGATTCAAAACGCCTAAATCTTGCGCCAGTCGCCGGTGAGCGGCATGGTCGTCGTTCGGAACAGGGAGTTCGCCATGGGCCCGGGCGTTGCATGGATCATCGGCGGCGGCTCCGGAATCGGCGCCGCAGTGGCCGCGCGGCTGGCTGCCGAGGACTGGACGGTGGCCATCTCCGGGCGCCGCCGCGACCGGCTCGACGAGGTGGCGGCGGGGCACGACGCCATCCACGCCTACCCGCTCGATGTCACCAATCCGCCCGGCGTCACCGCCACGATCGATCGCATCGTCGCCGATCTCGGGCGAATCGATCTCATGGTCTTCGGCGCCGTGGCAGCCGTCGGCGCTGCGCCGGGGCACTACCCGGCCGACCGGTTCGAGACGGCGCTCGACACCAACCTGCTCGGCCTCGTGCGCCTGCTCGATCCGCTGGTGGCGCAGATGCAAGTGCAGGGTGGCGGGCAGATCGCCGTGCTCTCTTCGCTCGCCGGCTATGTCGGCCTGCCGCGCGCCGCGATGTATTCGGCGAGCAAGGCAGCGCTGATCAGCCTCTGCCAGACCATGCGCGTCGAGCTCGCACCGAAGCACATCCATGTCAGGCTGATCGCGCCGGGCTACGTGAAATCGGAATTCACGGCGCGCAACGATTTCCCGATGCCGTTCCTGATGGAAACCGACGCCGCCGCCAGGCGCATCGTCGACGGGCTCACGCGCTCCAGCCGCTTCGAGATCGCCTTTCCATGGCCGATGGTCGCGGCGATGAAGCTGCTGCGCGTGCTGCCCTACCCGCTCTTCTTTGCGATCATGGCCCGGCTCATGCCGAAGCGCTGACTATTCCGGGCGGCGGTACTGGTAGATGCCGACGTCTATATTGCCTTCGGCGAACCCGGCCTCGCAATAGCAGAGGTAATACACCCACTTGCGCTTGAATTCCTCGTCGTAGCCGAGCGGCGCGATCATCGGCCAGCGTTCGAGGAAGCGTTCGCGCCATAGCCGCAGCGTCTTGGCGTAGGAGAGGCGGAACGTCTCGGCGTTCTCGAGCACGAGCCCGGCTTTGTCGCCCTGCTCCTGCATCGCCGTCTTGGTCAGCAGCATGCCGCCGGGGAAGATGTAGCGCTGGATGAAATCGGGGCCGGCCTTGTAGCCCTCGAACTCGTCTTCCAGGATGGTGATGGCCTGGATGGCCGCAGTGCCGCCCGGCTTCAGCCGGTCGTGCACGGCCTTGAAATAGGTCGGCCAGTGCTCCTCGCCCACCGCCTCGATCATCTCGATGGAAACGATGTGGTCGAAGCTGCCCGTCGTGTCGCGGTAATCCTCGAACACCAGCGTCGCGAGATCGTCCAGCCCCTGGCGCCGCATGCGCTCGGTGGCGAATTTCAGCTGCTCGGCGGAGAGCGTGATGCCGCGCAGGTGCGCCTTGTAATCGCGCGCCACGGTCTCGGCCATGCCGCCCCAGCCGCAGCCGATTTCCAGCACGCTCTCGCCCGCCTTGACGCCGGCCATGTCGGCGACACGGTGATACTTGGCGTATTGTGCCTCTTCGAGGCCCTGGTTGCCCGAGGTGAAGACGGCCGACGAATAGGTCATCGAAGGGTCGAGCCATTCGCCGTAGAAATCATTGCCGAGGTCGTAGTGCTCGGAAATGTTCTCCTTGCTGCCTTCCTTGGTGTTGGCGCGCGACAGGTGATAGGCGAGGTCCTGGGCGGCGCGGCGGAAAATGCCGGGATTGGCGTTTTCCATGATGTCGCGGTTCTGCAGGAAGAAGCGGAACAGGGCCGTGAGGTCGTCGACCTCGATGTCGCCGGCGATATAGGACGCCGCAAAGCCCACGGTGCCGCGGCGCATCGCCTCTTTCAGCACCTTGAAGTTGTTGAGCTTCAATACCGCATGTTCGCCGGTGCGGGGATCGCCGACGGTGCGGCTGCGGCCATTGGGAAAGGTGACGGTGACGGCGCCATGCTTGGGCCGGTCGAGCAGGCGCAGACCGGTCCACTCGATGAATCGGGCCAATAGCCGAGTTCCCATCCCGGGCTGATCAAGCCTTTGATCGACAACGCTTTTGGACATACCTGATTTTCCGCGACTGGAGCGGCGCCGGACCCTTCGGTCGCAAGCCTGCCGCCCGTTACTCGAAACGATGCGGGCACTGGGGATCGCCGCGCACCACTCGTGGATTCCTGAAATACCTTTAACCACCATAATCGGATAAGCGCCGGCCGGTTGCAAGTGCGTAGCCGCCGACCAGACTCGTCCAACCGCTGAAATAGGCTGGAAAAAGATCGCATTCAACGACGAAATGCATGTTCCGATTCAAGCCGTGCGATCTGCGGGCGCAGCGTCGCTTACGCGCAACTGCACCTGCTCGCGGCCCTGCCAGTGGTCGAGGCTCAGCGTTCCGGCGATATGGAGCGGCGTATCGTTGCCGGCGGCGAGCAGCAGCCGGCCGAGCGGCTGGTCGGCGGCGCGAAACGCGATCGCCTTGAGGCGCGCACCGTCATCGGAGCCGAGCGTGAAGCGCACGTGCCCGCCCTGCCCCACGACCTCGGCGAAGCGCGCCTTGTGCGCCGGAAAGGCGAAGACCGGCTGCGGGTTGCCGGCGCCGAACGGGCCGGCCCGCTCGATATCGTGGAAAAGCTCGGGCGTCGCGCCGCGCGCCGTGATCGCCGCATCGATGGCGAGCGCCGAGGCGGCCCGGGCCGTGCCCACCGCTTCGCCCAGCAGTTCGGCGAGATGGGCGCGGAACGGCCCGATCTGGCCCGAAGCCAGCGTCACGCCGGCCGCCATCGCGTGGCCGCCGCCCTTCGCCGCCAGGCCTTTTTCCACAGCGGCGATGACGGCGCGGCCGAGGTCGACGCCCGGCATGGAGCGGCCCGAACCGGTGCCCGTGCCGTCGGGGGCGAGCGCGACGGCGAAGGCGGGGCGCTCGAAACGCTCGCGCAGGCGCGCCGCGATCAGCCCGACCACGCCGGCATGCCAATCCGCCGAGGCGAGAACCAGCACCGGCGGGCCCTCGCCGTCGCCGATTTCGGCATAAGCCACCGCCGCCGCTTCCTCCACGGCAGCCAGTTCCAGCCGTTGCCGCTCGCCGTTGAGCTCGTCGAGCTGGGCGGCGATCGCCAAAGCCTCGTGCTCCTCGTCCAGCGCCAGCAGGCGCGTGCCGAGCGCGGCATCGCCGATGCGCCCGCCGGCATTGATGCGCGGCCCGATGAGGAAACCGAAATGGTAGGGGTTGATCGGGCCGTTGACGCGCGCCGCCAGCGCCAAAGCCGCGATACCGCGATTGCCGCCCTTGCGCGCCATTTCCAGCCCGCGCACGACGAAGGCGCGGTTGAGGCCCTTGAGCGGCACGACGTCGCAGACCGTCGCCAGCCCGACGAGGTCGACCATAGCCATCAGGTCCGGCAGGTTGGTAACGCCCTGGTTGCGCAGCGCGCGATTGAGCGCCACCAGCACCATGAAGGTGACGCCCGCGGCGCAAAGGTAAGTGAGCCCCGAAACGTCGTCCGGCCGGTTGGGATTGACGAGCCCGGTCGCCACCGGCAGCACGTGGTCGACGAGGTGATGATCGATCACCAGCACGTCGACGCCGCGCTCGCGGGCATGGGCGATCGGCGCCAGGCTCGTGCTGCCGCAATCGAGCGTCACGATCAGCGTGGCGCCGTTGTCGATGAGCTTGTCGATGGCCGCGATATTGGGTCCGTAGCCTTCGAAGATGCGATCGGGGATATGCACCTGCGGAAACATCTCGAACTGCCTCAGGTAGCGCACCAGCAAAGCGCAGGAACTGGCTCCATCGACATCGTAATCGCCGAAAAGCGCAATGCGCTCGCGGTTGCCTATGGCGCGCGCCAGGCGCTCCACCAGCCCGTCCATGCCGGCGAGCGTCGACGGGTCCGGCATCAGCTCGCGGATGGTCGGGTTGAGGTAGCCTTCCGCCTCCTCCAGCCCAACGCCGCGCCCGGCAAGGATGCGGGCCAGGATTTCGGAAATATCGAGCCGCTGCGACAGCGCCTGCGCGGTGCGCGTTCCGGCCTCGTCCAGCCGGTCCGTCCAGGCGCGGCCGGTCACCGAGCGGGAAACGTCGAGGAAAAAAGCGCGTTCAGCGATCATGCTGCCCGGTTACAGCATTTTTTATCCTGATGGAATCGAAACGGGGATTGTTCCCCCTCATCCGGCGCTGCGCGCCCTCCCGGATTTAATCCGGGAGGAGAAGGAAGGCCGTGGCACGATCTCGTCCCAGCGTCCCCCTCTCCCCTTGCGGGAGAGGGTGCCCGAAGGGCGGGTGAGGGGTATTTTCGAAGTGAGCGCAGGCCCAAAGCTGGGAGGATGCGTAGAGAGAACGAGTTCCACTCAAAATCCGGGTGGGTCACCCCCCTCCCAACCTCCCCCGCAAGGGGGGAGGTGCCCCTCAGAGTATGGGGAGACAATCGAGCAACAGCCGCGATGAACACCCTCCCCCTTGCGGGGAGGGTTGGGGAGGGGGTGAAGCCAAGCAGGATTTCTCCCACCTTCTTCCATCCCTCAACCCGTCCTCCCCGGCCTTGAGCCGGGGCCCCACTTTCTTATACGTCCACACCCCTCACCGAGTATGTTCAGCCTTGATCCACCGCACCGTCTGGCTCCACGAGCGCATGACGATAGTCGAGGTCACCACCGAATCCGGCCGGTACTTCACGCCTTCCAGCAGGCTGCCGTCGGTGACGCCGGTGGCGGCGAACAGCACGTCGCCCGAAGCCAGTTCGTGCACGCCGTATTTGCGCTCGGGGTCGACGATGCCCATGCGCCCTGCCCGCTCGCGCTTTTCCGCCGTATCGAGGATCAGCTTGCCCTGCATGTAGCCGCCGATGCAGCGCAGGGCCGCCGCGGCCAGCACGCCCTCGGGGGCGCCCCCGGAGCCGAGATAGATGTCGATGCCGGTTTCCTCGGTCGTGCAGGCGTGGATGACGCCGGCAATGTCGCCGTCGCTGATCAGCTTCACGGCAACGCCGGCGCTGCGCAATTCCTCGATCAGCCCGGCATGGCGCGGCCGGTCCAGCACGCAGGCCGTGATTTCTGCCACCGGCACGCCCTTGGCGCGCGCCAGGGAGGCGACGTTCTCGCTCGGCGAGCGGTCGAGATCGACCGTCCCTTCCGGATAGCGCGGGCCGATGGCGATCTTGTGCATATAGACGTCGGGCGCGTTCAAGAGGCCCCCACGTTCGGCCAGGGCCAGCACGCAGATCGAATCCGGCTGGTTCTTGGCGCAGAGCGTCGTGCCTTCCAGCGGATCGACGGCGATGTCGACTGCCGGCCCGCTGCCGCCGCCCACCGTCTCGCCGATATAGAGCATCGGCGCCTCGTCGCGCTCGCCCTCGCCGATGACGATGCGGCCGTCGATGGCGATCTTCTGCAATTCGCTGCGCATGGCCTCGACGGCTGCGGCGTCCGCCGCCTTCTCGTCGCCCTTGCCACGCCAGCCGGCTGCGGCGATGGCGGCGCGCTCGGTCACGCGCACCAGTTCGAGCGTGAGGCTGCGATGCAGGATGGCCTCGCCGCGCGCGTCCTCGTCAGTCAGTCTCATGAACAAGATCCCTCGTGCCGCCGCTCATGGGCACTCTTCTAGAGTTTTTCGATGCGGATGAGCTGGGGCTCTCCCACGATGAAACCGCCGTCGGCGATCTGCGTCAGCGCCTCGCGCACCGTCGCTTCCATGGTCTCATGGGTGAGCAGGACCACGGTGCGGGTGGCCAGGCCCTCCGCCGCGGGATCGTCAACCCTGAGGTCCGGACGCTGGATGATGCTCTCGATCGAGATACCCCTCTCGCCCATGCGCGAAGCAATAGCAGCAAGGGCGCCGGGAACATCCTTGGCATTTAGTCGGATGTAGTACCCACCTTCGTGGGCCCGCATCGGCGCCTGGCGGTAGGGCGTCAGTTCCTCGCTCGGCACGCCCAAAGGCGGCACCCGCGTGCCGCGGGCGATGTCGAGGATATCGGAAAGCACCGAGGATGCCGTCGGCGGCCCGCCGGCGCCCGGGCCGGCCAGCAGCAGTTCGTGCACATGGTCGGTTTCCAGCGCCACGGCGTTCAGCACGCCGTCGACGCCGGCAATGGCGGATTGCTTGGGCACCAGCGTCGGGTGCACGCGCTGCTCGATGCCGTCGGGCGAGCGCTGCGCCAGCCCCAGCAGCTTGATCTTGTAGCCGAGGTCGTCCGCCACCTTGATGTCGGCCTGCGAGATGCTGGTAATGCCCTCGACGAAGATTTCGTCGGGCGCGATCTCGCAGGAAAAGCACAGGCTGGCGAGGATGGCGAGCTTATGCGCCGTATCGAACCCCTCGACATCGAAGGTCGGGTCGGCTTCGGCATAGCCCAGTTCCTGCGCTGCCTTCAGGCATTCGGCAAAGCCGATGCCTTCGGCGCCCATGCGCGTCAGGATGTAGTTGCAGGTGCCGTTCATGATGCCATAGACGCGGGCAATCCGGGCGGTTCCAAGGCCTTCGCGCAACGTTTTGATGACGGGAATGCCGCCGGCCACCGCCGCCTCGAAGCCGAGTTGGGCGCCCGATTCCTCGGCAATGCGGGCAAGGGTCACGCCGTGGCGCGCCAGCAAGGCCTTGTTGGCGGTCACCACCGGCCGGCCGATCTCGAGCGCGGCGCGCACCGCCGCCAGCGCCGGTCCGTCCTCGCCGCCGATCAGTTCGACGAACAGGTCGATGTCCTCGGATTTGGCGAGCGCCACGGGATCGTCGAACCATTTCAGGCCCGAAATATCGATGCCGCGGTCGCGCGAGCGCGAACGGGCGGCAACGGCAGTCACGGCGATCGGGCGGCCGAGCTTGCGCGTCAGTTCGGCGCCGTCGTTCAGCAAAATCCGCACCAGCGTCGCGCCGACATTGCCGAGCCCGGCAACGCCTACGCGCAGCGGGGTGACGTTCTCGCCGTCGCCATATTCCTGCATCGCCTTGAGGATGCGGGCGCGCGTTTCGCTGCGCGGCTCACGGCCCTCGCGCAGGTCGAACACGAACAGCGGATCGCCCGCGATCGTGCGGCCGAAGCGCGTCGGCGTCCAGGCATGCGCGCTGATGAAGGCCTCGACGGCCTGGCGGAAAGTGTTGATGTCGTTCATGCGGCGAGTAATGAATAGGAAATCGCCTGCACGTCAATAGGAAAACCTCGGAAGTCCGCATCACCCACGGAGTCCCCTTCTCCCCTCGTGGGACTTCGCGGCCGGTTGGCGCAGGCCGGACAAATCGCGCCAGTGGCGCGATTTGAGGCAAGAAGGCCATGAGAGCTACGCTCGAATGGCTAGCGCCCCGAAGGGGCGGATGAGGGGTCTTACTAGAAATGATAATTGGCGCCGATCGTCACCTGGTTCGTCGTCTCCTCGCCGGTATTGGCGAAGCCGTGCAGGTATTGCGCGCGCAGCGACACGTTGTCGGTCACCGCCATTTCCAGTCCGCCGCCGAGTAGCCACTGGCTGTTGTCGGCCGGGCCGAGGTCGAGCCCGTAGCCGGCGGCGGCATAGACCGCCACATCGTCAGTCACCAGCACACCGCCGCGCGCCAGTACCTGGCCATAGGAGGTTCCCGAACTGTCGTCGCTGCTGTTCAGCCCATGCGCCGCGACTTCCGCGCCGAGCAGGTAGAAATCGTACTGGGCGTTGAGGCCGAGATCGAGGCCGGCGCCGTATTGCGCGCCCTTGCCCGGCGAGAACTGCGTGACGCCGTAAACGCCGGCGTAAAAGCCGTTCCAGTCGAACTTGCCGTCGGCCACCGGCATGGCCGCGGCATCCGGCGCGCTCGTCGTATAGGCGATGGCATCGGCGGCAAAAGCGGGCGTGCAGGAAAGGCCAAACGCCAGGGCAAGGGCAGAAGATGTCCTCAACGTGCGCATCGGCTTCTCCTTCGTCGCGGCCAGGCGGCCGGTCGCGTGCCGGTGGAGAACGGCGGCCAATTACGCGGGGTTCCGCCGTGCCCGCCCCAGCCCAGTCCGCACAGGTTGCCAGAAAGATGGGGACAAAATACGGCGCGGAAATAATCCACCGCTATGGTTGGAGATCGCGCTTAAGCGAGCAACACCCGCGGTCCACCTCGCCCCTCAGGGGAGAGGTCGCCGCACAGCGGCGGGTGAGGGGTAATTCCGTTTCTAGAAAGCACTCACCCTGCTCTTGTCACCCCCCTCCCAACCTCCCCCGCAAGGGGGGAGGTGCTCATCGCGTTTTTTGAGCGCCTGGTTTCCCACATGCACGATGCAACACCCTCCCCCTTGCGGGGCTTCGCAGCCGGTCAGCGCGCGCGCTGACGGAGGGCGCCAGCGGCGCCATCCGAGGCAAGAAGGCCATGAGAGCTATGCTCGAATGGTCGGACTGGGAGGGGGGTGACACGACCCGGGTTTATAGATCCACTCAATCCCATAACAAGTCCTCCCCGGCCTTGAGCCGGGGCCCAGCTTTCTTTTCCTCACCCCTCATCCTGCGCTTACGCGCCACCTTCTCCCGCAAGGGGAGAAGGAAGCTGTGGCACGATCTCGCCCCAACGTCCCCTCTCCCCTTGCGGGAGAGGGTGCCCGAAGAGCGGGTGAGGGGGTAAGCAAGAGAGAAAATATCGGAAACATGCGTTTCCCGCTCTCTCCACGTGTCGCCCCGACGAAAGTCGGGGCCCATCCCCGGAGCTCTCCAGCGCCATCGACAGGTGTTCGATCACCCTCTCCGGGACACCACCAAAATCCCGTTCATCTGCCGTTCATCTACCGTTCAGACAGCGTTCATCTGCCGTTCATCCGCCCGGCGAAAATGTGGCAAAGACCGCTGCAACCGCGAGCAGCGACAACAGCCGTCGCTCGCCAACCCCTTCTACAACAACAATTTTCCGGACTTATCCCCGGCCCCTGCCCCCATGCTATAATGGGCCTGTAGATCGCAAATTCGGGACCAACCGGAGAAAACCCGGTTTTACCCGGAAACAGACCAACGCGTGGCCGCCAAAAGGCGGGCACGGTTCTTTGAAATCGCAGCTAAGGCGAGACCGGATTACGTCGTTGCCGCCACCGGCACCGCCGCCGCGATCTGCTCCTCGGGGATGTCGTCGAACGAGGCGTAGTTCATGTTGTAGAGCTTGGCGTAGAGGCCTTTCTTGGCCATCAGCTGGTCGTGGTTGCCGCTCTCGATGATCTCGCCGTTCTGCAGCACGATGATGCGGTCGGCACCGCGGATCGTTGCCAGCCGGTGGGCGATCACCATGCCGGTGCGGCCTTCCAGAAGCTTTTCCAGCGCCTTCTGGATCAGCATTTCCGTGTAGGAATCGATGTTGGCCGTCGCCTCGTCGAGCACCAGGATCTTGGCGTCGGCGACCAGCGCGCGGGCAAAGCTGATGAGCTGGCGCTGGCCGAGCGAAATGTTGCCGCCGCGCTGTTCGAGCTCGCTGTCATAGCCGCCGGGCAGCTTCATGATGAAGTCGTGCGCGCCCACGGCCTGGGCGGCGCGGATCACGTCCTCGCGGGTCGCTTCGGCCTTGTTGTAGCGGATGTTTTCGAACACCGTGCCGGTGAACAGGAACGGCTCCTGCAGCACCATCGCCACCTGCTGGCCCAGCGAATCCTGGGTTACGTCGCGCACGTCGTGGCCGGAAACCAGCACCTGGCCGTCCCAGACGTCGTAGAAGCGGTGCACCAGCGCCATCGAGCTGGATTTGCCTGAGCCCGTCGGCCCGACCAGCGCGACGGTCTCGCCCGGATTGACCTTGAAGCTCACGTTCTTCAGCACCGGCTGGCCCTTGCGGTAACCGAAGGTCACATCGCGGAATTCGACCGAGCCGTCCATGTCGGGACCGAGCGCCACGGCGTCCGGCTTGTCCTCGATATCGACCGGCACGTCCAGCACTTCCGAGATGCGCTGGCCCGAAGCCATGGCGCGCTGCATCACCGAATACTGCATGGTGAGCGAGCGGATCGGATCGAAAAAGCGCTGGATATAGAAGAGGAAAGCCACCATCACGCCGACATCGAGGGCGCGGTTCAAAACCATCGAACCACCGACGACGATCACCGTCGCCATGGCGATGCCGGTCAGCGTATCGACGATCGGCACCATCACCTGGGCGAACTTGGCTGCCGTCAGATGGGTCGTGAGGTTGTTGTGCGCCTTCTCGTCGTAAAGCTCGAAGTTCACGCGCTGCCGGCTGAGGCTCTGCACGGTGCGCACGCCGTGGATACCCTCGGCCAGCGCACCGTTGGCGATGGAATTGGTCTCGTGCGCCGCCATGAACGCGACCTTGGCGCGCGGCAGCCAGAAGATGCGCACGACGAACAGCACGGGCATCGTCGCGAGCGTCAGGAGGCCGAGGCGGAAATCGAGCGTCAGCAGCATGACGACGATGCCGAACAGCAGGACGATATCGCCGACGGAAAGCACTGAGGTTTCGAGGAATTCCTGCATGGAATTGACGTCGCCCTGCAGGCGCGACATCAGCCGGCCCACCTCGGTCTTGTCCATGAAGGAGAGCGACACTTTCTGCAGCCGCTCGAACATGGCGCGGCGCATGTCGAACAGCACATGCTCGGCCGCCTTGCCGACCACGGATTCCTGTGTGTGGCTGGCGGCGAAATTGATGAACACGACGGCAAAGAACGCCACCGCCACCCAGACGAGCGTCCAGCGGTCGGCGCCCGGCGCCATGCCGTTGTCGATGGCGAAGCGGATGATCAGCGGAATGGCGAGCTGGGTCAGCGTGAACACCAGCACCGCCGCCACCGAGATCAGCATCTGCTTGCGATAGGGGCGAACGAATCCCCAGATGCGCCGGATGATGCGAGGATCGTAGGCCTTGCCGAAGATCTCCTCTTCCTCACGGTGCGAACCCACTACAGCACGGGTCGGTCGTCGGCTGCGGTCTTCGCTTTCGTCCTTTTCGGGAAACTCGCCCATCACATTACCTTCCTGACAGCGGCTTCCTCGTCGGAGGGACGCACTTGCAAATCGTAGAGAGCCCGGTAGCGCCCGCCCTGCTCCAGCAGTTCCTCGTGCGTGCCGCGCTCGACGATGCGGCCGTTCTCGACGAAGAGAATCTGATCGGCATGCATGAGCGAACTCAGGCGATGCGAGATGACGAGGGTCACGCGGTCGTTGACGAAGCGGCGCATAGCGGTGCGGATGCGCTGCTCGGTGCCGGCATCGATGGCGGCGGTCGAATCGTCGAACACCATCACCGCCGGCTTCAGGATGAGGGTGCGCGCGATGGAGAGGCGCTGGCGCTGTCCGCCTGAGAGCGACACGCCGCGCTCGCCGACCACCGTGCCGTAACCGGCCGGCAGCCCGACGATATAGTTGTGCAGTTGCGCCGATTCGGCGGCGCGCTCGATGCGCTGTTCCTTCGCCCACGGGTCGCCATAGGCGATGTTGTTCTCGATCGAGGTCGTGAACAGGAACGAATCCTGCTGCACCACGGCGACGTGCTGGCGCAGCGAATCCAGCGTCACCTTCGAGATGTCCTGCCCGTCGATGGTGATGCGGCCGCCCGAAACGTCATAAAACCGTGGGATAAGATGGGCTATCGTCGACTTGCCGCTGCCCGGCGGTCCGACGATGCCGACTGTCTCGCCGCGCTTGGCGGTGAAGCTGAGGTCGGTGAGCGTCGGCACGGTGGCGCCGTCATAGGTGAAGTCCACATGCTCGAAGCGCAGTTCGCCTTCGGTGACCTTGAGCTCCTTGGCGTCCGGCGCGTCGCGCACGGCGGGATCGAGATCGAGCAGCGCAAAGAGGCGCATGCCGCACGTCGAGGCGCGCGCAAAGGAATTCACCATTAGGCCGAGCTGGCGCACCGGCATCTGCAGGATGGTCATGAAGGTGAGGAACGTCGCGAGCGTGCCGACGCTGATTTCGCCGTCGATCACCTTGTTGCCGCCCACCAGCAACACCAGCCCCATCGACAGGAAGAACGACAGGTTCATGACGCTGCTGTTGCCGACGCGGATGTCGACGCGCTGATGCGACAGTTCCAGCGCACTCTCGGAGGCGCGGTCGAACTTCAGCATTTCGAAGGCGTGCGAGGCGAAGGCGCGCACGACGCGGATGCCCGCAAGGTTCTCGTCCATCACGCGCGACACCACCGACAGGCGTTCCTGCAGGTCGAGCCAGGTGGCGCGCAGGCGCAGCTGCGCAACCGACGAGCGCCAGGCAACGAACGGCACGAAGATGAGGCTCAACAAGCCCAGCATCAGGTCCGTCGAGAGCAGCATGTAGGCGCCGACGCCGATCAGCACCGCCAGCAGCAGCATGCGCACGAAGCCGGTGGAAAAGAACATGCGCACGCCGTCGATATCGAGGATGCCGAGCGTGATGAGATCGCCGGTGTGCACGCGGTCATGGAAGGAAAAACTCAGCCGCTGCAGCTTTTCGTAGCAGGCGAGGCGCAATTCGTAGCCGACATGGTGGCCGACCGATTCACCGAAATAGTTCTGCAGCATGGTGAAAAGGCCGCGCAGCACGCTCACCACCAGCAGCGTCAGTGCCGTCCAGATCAGTGCCGACTCGGCAGCGTTGCCGGCTTCGCCGGTCGCGAGAATCCCCTGCGCCTGGTCGACCGCGTGGCCGAGCAGCCGCGGGATGAACAGCTGCAGCGTGGCCGCAACGAAGGTCGAAACCACCGCAATCGTAACCTGCCAGGGATGGCGCAGGCACATGCGGGTGATGCGCACCAGGGTCCCAAGTCCGCGACCCCATTGGGCCGCCGCCACGTGGGCGAACGAATTGCTGCGCTCTTTGGCGCTGCTAACCGCCTCGGTGTTCAAGGAAGTATCCAGACTATGTAAAAATGCCCTGAGAAATCCTGGGGAGGTCGGACGACTCTCTGGGGCGAACCAACTCGCTGGCTACAACTAAAGCACATATTTCGTTGCGTGCAAGAACGTTGCGCGAGCAAGGCAACCTAGTATTTAGTCTAATAGAACAAATGTGTGCCTATTGTGGCTCATGGGATGTGAGTTTTCACTTACTGGCCAGAGGCTTCCACCCGATCGTTTTCCAGCTTGTCGCCGACGGCGAGGCCGATCTCTTCGGCCCGCCCGGCAGGGATTTCAAGCACGAAGCGCACAGGCGCGCCTGAGGGAATCGAGGTCGTATCCATCGGCCGCGCATTGGCATGGATCGTCTTCACCACACCCGCTGCGGAAATGAACACCATGTCGAGCGGGATGAAGGTGTTCTGCATCCAGAACGCCGTCTCGCGCTCCTGTCCGAAATCGAACAGCATGCCGGCATCGTCGGCCAATTCCTGCCGGAACATCAGGCCCTTGGCGCGCTCGGCGTCGTCATCGGCGATTTCGACGCGGAAGGTGAAATCGCCCTTGGCGGTGTGCAGCACGGCATGCGTTTCATCGCTGCAGGCCGCAAGCGGCGTCATGGCGAGGGCCGCCGCGACAGCAGCGCCGGCTACGCGCAGGCGAAACCAGCGGACATGGGAACCGGCGATGTCATCGGGCATTTTTTGAAACTCAGTGCGAGGACGGGGCGTCGCCCCACCCATCGGGCCGGATTTCGGCAACCATAAGGCCTTTCGGTCCGTGGCCATAGCGCACCAGCACGAACTGGCCGGGCCGCAGCTCGGTTATGCCGAAGCGCCGCAGCGTTTCCATATGCACGAAAACATCGGGCGCCCCCTCGCCGGCAGACAGGAAGCCGAAGCCGCGGATACGGTTGAACCACTTCACTTCCAGCCGCTCGAGCTTGGAGGTGGGCTCCACCGTCACATGGGTGCGCGCCGCCGGCATCTGCGCCGGATGCCGGGCCGTCGATTCGTCCATCGAGAGGATGCGGAAAGCCTGCAGCCCGCCGGGGCGGTTCAACGCTTCCACGGTCACGCGCGCGCCTTCATAGGCGGTCTGGTAACCGTCGCGCCTGAGGCAGGTCACGTGCAGCAGCACATCGGAAAGGCCGCTGTCGGGAACGATGAAGCCAAACCCCTTGGCGACGTCGAACCACTTGATAGTACCGGTGATTTCGACGACGTCGAGCTCGCCCCCCGATGCAGCGCCGGCACCGGCGTCGGCATCGCCGCGCCGGCCCTCACTGGACGGAAGACCGTTCTCGTCACTGTCGGCTGAAAACTTACCCCCCATGCCCCCACGCCTCTTTCGCACACGTCCCGCCGCCAGCGGGGTACTCCACAAGATGTAACCAGTCTGGCCGATTCAAAGCCAAAAGTTAAGGAGTCGTTGCAAATTAGTTTGTCGATTTCGCCCGCAGCCGGGTTTTCCACCGGCTTCGGATCGCGCTGCACCTGCCGATTACCCATCCGGGCAAAGGCAGGGCACAGTCTGCTGCTTGGGAAACGCGAGAAAACAAGGGCTTAGGCTTGGCGTTTCGATAGCGCCGTGAAAGAAATTACTCTAGCTTTCAGGCAAACCCAACGACAGGAGAGAGCCATGCAATACCTGCACACGATGGTGCGTGTCACCGATATCGATGCCAGCCTCAAATTCTATTGCGAGGGCCTTGGGCTCGAAGAAGTCCGGCGCAGCGACAATGAAAAGGGCCGCTACACGCTGATCTTCCTCAGGGCACCGGGAGACAATGGCGGCGAGATCGAACTCACCTACAACTGGGATCCGGAAGTCTATACGGGCGGGCGCAATTTCGGCCACCTCGCCTATCGCACCAAGGACATCTATGCCCTGTGCCAGCACCTGCAGGACATGGGCGTCACCATCAACCGCCCGCCGCGCGACGGCCATATGGCGTTCGTGCGCTCGCCCGACGGCATTTCCATCGAGCTGATCCAAGACGGCACCCTGCCCCCGCAGGAGCCCTGGGCCTCGATGCCGAATACGGGCAAGTGGTAAGAAAGAAGAGTTGGCGCGCCCTAGGGGAGTCGAACCCCTCTCTGCAGCGTGAGAGGCTGCCGTCCTAACCGATAGACGAAGGGCGCGTCCGTATCCCGATGAGTATCGGCTGCCATGGCGGCCGATGCAACTGCCACCTCTCGGGAGAAGGTGGCGCGCCCTACGGGAGTCGAACCCGTCTTGCAAGATTGAAAATCTTGAGTCCTAACCGATAGACGAAGGGCGCTTGCGCTGGGACCGTATAGGGATGTTGCCCGCGCCGCGCAAGTGCCTTTTCCGCTTCTTTTGCAACCCTCTCAACAGCCGCTGAACGTCACCGGCCGGCCCCAGCCGCGCGGGCGGTCGCGAACATCGACGTGGATGAAGCTGCGGCCGGGATAGCAACCGAGGCCGCCGACCGAATCCTGGCGCATGGCGTAGGCGATGAGTTCGCTCTTCGGCACGCCCGGAATATAGAAGTCCGCCGCCATGCATTTCGTGTGGTAGGAATTATCGGCGCCGCCGGCCGCCTGGTTGTGCGAACCGTCGCGATAGCCCGAGTTCATGATGACCTTGCGGCCGAAATGCCCTTCGAAATCCCAGATGACGAAGCGCAGTTTCGGCGAAATGCAGAAGGCATTGACCTCGCGGCTCGCCGTCATCGTGCCCCAGCTGTTGTTGAGGCCGCGATAGGCCGGGCCGCTGCTGCTGGCGAAGAAAGCCATTGGCAGGCAGCCGCCGAGGGTTATCGCGCAAAGCAGCGCCGCAAGGATGAGTTTCATGGCCAGTATCGTTCCGCGGGAGTGATGCGCGCCGGCATCAGTGCAAGCCGGTTCCGACAGTGACCGTTAAAATATGAGCGGCACCGTTAACCTGCAGTTCAGCAGCGTGGTGAACGGCGGGTTAAGCATGCCGCCCCTTCCCACTGCTGATCCCTGCGGCAACTCCCTCCACTACCGCTTGACCTAACGTCACCTAACATGCCCCGATCAGACTCGTGCTGTTACCAAACAGCATGCTGATCCGTTAGGCTCGGGAGGAAGCGTTGTCGCGGGTGACCTTGCAGCACATTGCCGAGCATGTGGGCGTTTCCAAATACGCCGTATCGCGCTCGCTTTCGGGCAAGGACGGAGTTTCGGAGAGCACGCGCCGCACGGTCGAGCTGGCGGCGCGCGAGCTCGGTTATGTCGCTCCGGTGGCGCCGCGCCAGACCCACCGCATCCAGCTCGTCCTGCACGACCACGACCCCGTGAACAGCGAAGTTCAGATCCGCATCCAGCGCGGCATCCAGCGCGAGGCGCACCGCACGGGCCATCCGATCGAAATGCAGTGGGCGCATGAGCCCGGCCAGATCGACGAGATTTCGCGCCGGGGCGACCCGCTCATCCTGGTCGGCCCGCACGCTCCGTTGCCGCGCGTACGCAATACGCCGATGGTCAAAGTCGCCTCGATCGATCCGCTCGAACCCATCGACCAGATCACCTCGGCTTCCAGCGAAGCGACGGCGGCCCTCGGCCTCCGGCTCGTCGCGCTCGGCCACCGCGATATCGTCTATCTCGAAGGCAATGGCGGGTTGCGCGGGCGTGCCGACCGGTTCCTCGCCATGCAGAACGCCCTCACAGACATCGAAGGCGTAAAGCTGCATCGCCTGCGCTTTCCCGAGGACGGCGGCTTCGTCGATGCGTTCACGGCGCTGCGGGCGAGCGGCGCCCAGCCGACCGTTCTCGTTGCCGGCAACGACTGGATGGCGGTCGGCATCATCTCCGAGCTCCTGCGCATCGGCCTGCGCGTGCCGCGCGACATCTCGGTCGTCGGTTATGGCGACTACGCCGCCGCCACGCAGATCACGCCGCAGCTCACCACCATCCGCGTTCCGGGCGAGGAAATGGGCATCGCCGCCTTCCAGCTCCTGCTCGAGCGCATCGAGCGCCCGCGCCCGGACACCGCTTCCTACCGGCGGGTACTCATCTGCCCGCAGATCATCGAACGCCACTCCCTGGCACCCCTCTGACCACCCTGCCCGCCGGCGTTCCCGCGCCGGCTACCCATAATTCATGGAGATCCACATGGCCGACCTGCCCCTGCAACTGCCCTATGGCGCGGTCTATTTCCGCAAGTCCAATCCGCCCAAGGCCGATTGGGAGCGCGACTATGGCGTTGCCGGTGAGGACGGCCTCAACATCTTCCGCCACTGGTTCATGTGGGCTTCCATCGAGCGCGAGCCCGGCAAGTACGATTGGGCCGATTACGACCGGCAGATGGATCTGGCCGCCAAGAACGGCATCAAGACCATCATCGCCGAAATGACCCACACCGTGCCCGATTGGGCCATGCACGAATTCGCCGATGCCCGCACCATCCATGCCGACGGCCGCCCCGCGACCTCCGACATGGGCGCCTCCAGCGCCACCGGGGGCTTTGCCAGCGGCGCCGGCGCGCTGACGCTCAACGCGCCGAAAGTGCGCGAGCAGGCCGGCAAGTTCCTCACGGCTTTGGCCGAGCGCTATCGCGACCACAAGGGCATGCTGGGCTACGACGTCTGGAACGAGGTCAATTACGGCGCCGACGTCGATTATTCCGAGCATTCCAAGCGCGCCTTCCGCGAATGGCTGCAGAAGAAATACGGCACGCTCGAAGCGCTGGCCGAGGCCTGGCACCGCTATTCCTACTACAAGTGGGAGTATATCGAGCCGCCCGTCCGGCTTGGCCCCTACCCCGAAAGCCTCGACTGGCTCGCCTTCAAGCGCGACAATTTCTACGGCCTCATGCAGTGGCGCATCGATACGATCCGCGCCGTCGACAAGAAGAACTTCGTCGTTGCCCACGGCGTTGCCGGCGCCATTCCCAACCTTGCCAGCAACGGTTGCGACGATTGGCTCGCGGCCTCCAAGGTGCAGGTCTACGGCATGACCTGGATCGCGGCGCGCAAGGGCGACCAGCCCTGGCGCAACTGGTACGGGGTCGATCTCACCCGCGCCGCGGCGCGCGGCAAGCCGTTCTGGCACGCCGAGCGGCAGGGCGGTCCCTTGTGGATCCAGCCGCAGGTGCTCGGCCGCGACAAGGACGACGGGCGCGTGCCCGGCCCCGAGGACATTCGCCTGTGGAGCCTCACCTCGCTCGCCGGCGGCGCCCGGGGCGTGCTCAACCTGCGCTGGCGCCCGCTGCTCGACGGCCCGCTGTTCGGCGCCTTCGGCTCCTATGCCATGGATGGCTCGCGCACGCCGCGCTCCGACATGGCGAGCAGCATGGCCAAGTGGGGCAATACGCCCGAAACCAAGGCGCTGATGGCATCCAAGCCCGTGCGCGGCGAAGTCGGTATCGTCGTCGCCCCGGAATTGCAGATGTTCGACTACGCCCTCAATTCCGAGAGCAAGTTCGATACCTACGCCGCCGCCATGTGGGGCGCCTATCGCGGCTTCTTCGACAATGGCGTGCAGGCCGACTGGGTACACATCGACGACATCGACCAATACGATGCGCTCTATTTCGCCTATCCGATCATGCTGACCGAGGAGCAGGCCAAGCGTCTCGCCGCCTGGGTCGAAAAGGGCGGCAAGCTCATCAGCGAGGCCTGCCCCGCCTATTTCGGCGATCGCGGTCATGTCGGCACTGTGCAGCCGAATTACGGGCTAGACGTCGTCTTCGGCGCGCGCGAGGCCGAAGTCGAGTTCATGCCCGATATCGGCGACCGCATCCACTTCAAGTACGACGGCAAGGCCGTCGATGGCGGCGGTTACCTGCAGAGCTACACGCTCACCGGCGGCAAGGCGCAGGGCAAGTTCGACGACGGCCGTCTCGCCGCCGTTTCCAACACGCACGGCAAAGGCCGGACACTCCTCGTCGGCACGCATCCGTCGGTCGCCTACTACCGCACCAGCAGCAAGGCCAATCACGCCTACTTCGCCGCCATGCTGGAGTGGTTCGGCAAGGACAGGCACGTAACGCTCACCAACCCGGCCCTGCAGGCCCGCGTCCACAAGGGCGACGGCACCACGTTCCTGTGGCTGGTCAACCCGACCCGCGAAGACCAGGAAACCGGCTTTACCCTGGCCAAGGAGCACTCGGGCAAGCCGGTTGCCTCGCTGTGGCCGGCAAAAGGCCCTGCTCCGAAGGGCGAGCGCATCACCGTTCCGGCGCGGGACGCCGTGATTTTGCAGCTGGAGTGAGGACGGGCAAACAAACAAGCTGGACCCCGGCTCAAGGCCGGGGAGGACTGGTGGTGGGATGGGAAAACACTCGAAAAGTTCGAGCTAGTATCTCAATCCAACAACGAGTCCTCCCCGGCCTCCGCGCCGGGGTCCAGCTTGTTTGCTTGGCTGTGGATCGCCCGAAAGCCCCTACTCTCCGGCCAGCGCCTTCAGCGTCCGGATCAGGCCCGAATGATCGAGGTCGCCATCGCCGCGGGCAACGGCGGCGTTCATCAGCTGCTGCGTCGCCGCTGAATTGGGCAGCGCGATATCGAGCGCCTTGGCGCCGTCGACCGCCAGCGTCATGTCCTTGCGGTGCAGACGGATACGGAAGCCCGGATCGAACGTGCCCTTGATCATGCGCTCGCCGTGCACTTCGAGGATGCGCGAGGAGGCAAAGCCGCCCATCAGCGCGGCGCGCACCTTGGCCGGATCGGCGCCGGCCTTCTCGGCGAACAGCAGCGCCTCGCTCACGGCTTCGATCGTCAGCCCGACGATGATCTGGTTGGCGACCTTGGCGGTCTGGCCGTCACCGACGCCGCCGACCAGCGTGACGCTCTTGCCCATCACTTCGAACAGCGGCTTGGCGCGCTCGAAATCCTTCTCGCTGCCGCCGACCATGATGGTGAGCGATGCGCTTTTGGCGCCAACCTCGCCGCCGGAGACGGGGGCATCCATGTAGCTGGCGCCCGTCGCGGCCACGCGCTTGGCGAAATCCTTGGTGGCAACCGGCGAGATCGAGCTCATGTCGATCACCAGCTTGCCCGCGGAAAGTCCGCTGGCAACGCCGTCCTGCCCGAACAGCACCGCTTCGACGTCCGGCGTGTCCGGCAGCATGAGGATGACGACATCCGAAGCCGCCGCCACGGCGCGCGGCGTCTCCAGCGCCTTGCCGCCCTGGTCGACCAGGTATTGCGAGGCCTGCTTCACGCGGTTGAGGCTGAGCGAGTGCCCGGCCTTGATGAGATTTTCCGCCATCGGACGTCCCATGACGCCCAGCCCGATAAAACCGATATTCACTTGCGTTCAGCTCCCATCATCCGCGTGTTCAAACTTTGGCCGCAGCGGCCAGCCAGCCCAGTCCGGCCGAGGTCTGGCCCTTCGGCTTGTACTCGGCGCCCACCCAACCGTCGTAGCCCAGGCGGGCCAGTTCGGAAAAGACGAACCCGTAGTTGATCTCCCCCGTCCCCGGCTCGTTGCGGCCCGGATTGTCGGCGATCTGCACATGCGCGATCTTCTTTTGCAGGCGCTGGAAGTTCGCGACCAGTTCGCCCTGCATGCGCTGCATGTGGTAGAAATCGTATTGGATGAAGAGGTTGTCCGAGCCGACGCGTTCGAGGATGCGTTCGCCGTCGGCCGAGGTATTCAGCAGGAAGCCCGGGATATCGAAGAAGTTGATCGGCTCGATCAAGAGCTTCACGCCGGCCGCGGCAAACTTCGGCGCGGCCATGCGCAGGTTCTCGACGAGCACGTCCTCGAGGTCCTTGTGCGCCGCGCCCTTCGGGGCGATGCCGGCAAGGCAATTGACCTGCGGGCAGTCCAGCGCATTGGCGTAAAGCAGTGCCTTTTCAACGCCCTCCGCAAAGTCCTTGCGCCGGTCCGGCAGGCAGCCGATGCCGCGTTCGCCCCCAGCCCAGTCGCCGCTCGGCAGGTTGAACAACACCTGCTTCAGCCCGTTGCTCTTGAGGATCGCGGCGAGCTCGCGCGGCTCTTCTTCGTACGGCCCGAGATATTCGACGCCCTTGAACCCGTCCTTTGCCGCCGCCTCGAAGCGATCCAGGAACGGCAGCTCCGCATAGAGCATGGACAGGTTGGCTGAAAAACGAAGCATGGTAATCCTTTGGGCTAGAAACGAAGCCGGTGCAGCATGCGCTTGTTACGGGGATCCGGATTGGGAACCGCAGAAATCAGAGTCTGGGTATAGCGCTGTTGCGGGTGCAGGCAAACCTGCTCGGCATCACCAATTTCTACTACTTTCCCCCTATGCATCACCGCGACCCGGTCGCAGAAATACCTCACGACCGAGATGTCGTGGGAGATGAAGAGGAAGCTCAATCCGAGCCGGCGCCGCAGGTCCAGCATCAGGTCGAGGATCTGGCTGCGGATGGACACGTCGAGCGCCGAGGTCGCCTCGTCGGCGACGATGACGCGCGGGTCGAGCGCCATGGCGCGGGCAATGCCGATGCGCTGGCGCTGGCCTCCGGAAAAGGCGTGCGGATAGCGTTCCATGCTGGCGGGATCGATGCCGACGAGCGCCAGCAGTTCGCCGACCTTCTCCTGCAGTTCCCTGCCCTGCGCCCGGCCGCTCACGATAAGCGGGTCGCCGACGATCTCACGCACGGTCATGCGTGGATTGAGCGAGGCGAACGGGTCCTGGAAGATCAACCGCACTTCGGAGTGATAGGTCCTGAGCTGCGCCGGGCTCAGCGCCGTCACGTCGACCTCGTGCCCCTCGCGATCGCGGTAGGTGATGGTGCCGGACGACGGCTCGATGGTCCTCAGGATCAGGCGGCCGAGCGTCGTCTTGCCCGAGCCGCTTTCACCGACGATCCCCAGGTTCTCGCCGGGATAAAGATCTAGGCTCACGTCGTCGACGGCCCTGATGGCGTGGGCCTTGCCGCCGAACCATTTGCCGCGACCGCCGAACCCTTTCGAGAGGTTGCGCACGGAAAGGACCGGCGGCACTTCCATGCTGACGGTCGACGGCTTGGCCGTGGCATCGACAGCGCCTTCGAGCTTCAAGGTCGAAGCCAGCAGGTGCTTGGTGTAAGGGTGCTGGGGGTTGTGGAAGATGTCGTCCACCGGCCCGCGCTCGACGATGCGGCCATAACGCATGACGCAGACGTCGTCGGCGACCTCGGCCACCACACCCATGTCGTGGGTGATGAGCAGCATGGCCATGCCGCGGCTGACCTGCAGGCGCTTGATGAGATCGAGGATTTCCGCCTGCGTCGTCACATCGAGCGCCGTCGTCGGCTCGTCGGCGATCAGGATATCGGGGTTGCAGGCCAGGGCCATGGCGATCATGGCACGCTGCCGCATGCCGCCCGAGAACTCGAACGTATAGCGGTCGAGCATCTTGTCGGGATCGGGGATTTCGACCTGCCGCAGCAGTTCGATCGTCTCCGCCCGCGCCTGCTTCTTGGTCAGTGGCCGGTGCAATCGCAAGGCCTCGACGATCTGCGAGCCGATCGTGTGCACGGGCGACAGCGAACTCATCGGCTCCTGGAAGATGAGGCCGATGCGCCGGCCGCGCAAAGCCAGCATCTGCCGGCTGCCCTCGCGCAGCGCCGTCACGTCGATCGCCTTGCCGTCGATATTCAGCATGATCGTGCCACCGACGATCTTGCCGGGGCTGTCGACCAGCCGCAGCAGCGAGCGTGCCGTCACCGACTTGCCGCTGCCGCTTTCGCCGACGAGGCAGAGCGTGCGGCCGCGCCGCAGCTCCAGGCTCACGTCGCGCACCGCATGCAGGATGTGCGTCCTGAGCGCGAAATCGATGCTGAGATGCGCGACCGACAGGATGACTTCGTCCTGTCCTTGCTGGGTCGGCGGGATGTTCTGTGCGTTCATGGCTCGGCCCTCACGTATTGTAGGGGTCGGCCGCATCGCGCAGGCCGTCGCCGAAGAAGTTGAAGGAAAGCACCGCCACGACCACGGCAAGGCTGGGCCAGATCAGCAGCCACGGCGCCGTCGCCACGGTGCGTATGTTCTGGGCGTCCTGCAGCAGCACGCCCCAGCTCACCACCGGCGGCTTGAGGCCGATGCCGAGGAACGACAACGAGGTTTCGGCCACGATCATGGTGGGCACGGCCAGGGTCACCACCGCCAGGATGTGGCTGGTGAGCGATGGCAGGATGTGGCGGAAGATGATGCGCCGCTCGGTCGAACCGTCGAGCCGGGCCGCCGTCACGAAGTCGTCGTCGCGCAGCGACAGGAAGCGTCCGCGCACCTCGCGGGCGAGGCTCGTCCAGCCGAGCAGCGACACGATCAGCGTAATGATGAAATAGACCTGAGCCGGCGGCCATGTCAGCGGAATGGCGGCGGCCAGGCCGAGCCACAATGGTATGGTCGGTATGGCGCTGATGATCTCGATCACGCGCTGCACCAGCGTATCCACCCAGCCGCCGTAATAGCCGGAGAGCGCGCCGAGCGCGACGCCGAGGAGCAGCGAGATGGCGACGCCGACGAGGCCGATCGACATCGAAATGCGCGTGCCGTAGATCAGCCGGCTCAACAGGTCGCGGCCCAGCCGGTCGGCGCCGAGCAGGTACATCGGATCGGTCTTCTTCAGCGGCCCGATGAGGTGGATGTCGGTCGGGATCACGCCCCAGAGCTTGTAGGCAGCCCCGTGCACGAACAGCCCTATCGGCACGATCTTCGTATCGTCGACCACGAACGAGCGGCGCAGGGCCACCGGGTCCACCTCGATCTTGTAGCCGGCCACGTGCGGCAGGAACTGCCGGTTGCCCTCGGCATCGGTGACGAAGAGTTCGATGGGCTGCGGCGGCGCATACGTATATTGCGCACGCGACGTTTCCGGCAGGCCGGGCGCCAGGAATTCGCAGAAGGCGCCGATGAGATAGAGCAGCAGCACGATGATGCCGGCGGCCATGGCGACGCGCTGGCGAATGAGCTTCTGGCCGATCAGCTTCCACTGGCCGGCAACGGCATTGCTGGTCGTTACGTCCATGCCCTTGAGCGGGCTGATGGCCGGGCCGGTTTCTTCCTCGTCCGGATGGACTTCGAGGGCTTCGTTGAGACTCATCCCCGCCTCCTCAGTTAAAGCGGATCCGGGGATCCAGCAGTGCCAGCAGCAGGTCCGAAATCAGCATGCCGATCAGCGTCAGTACGCCCATGAGCAGGATGAAGCTGCCGGCAAGGTACATGTCCTGGCTCACCAGCGCGCGTAGCAGGAGCGGGCCGGCGGTCGGCAGGTTGAGCACAATGGCGGTGATGGTGACGCCCGAGATCAGGTGCGGCAGCACCCAGCCGATGGCCGAAACGAACGGGTTGAGCGCGATGCGTACCGGATAGCGCAGGATGACGCGATATTCCGGCAGGCCCTTGGCACGCGCCGTCACCACATAGGGCTTGTGCAGTTCGTCGGTGAGGTTGGCGCGCAGGATACGGATCAGCGCCGCAGTACCGGACGTGCCGATGACGATCACCGGTATCCAGAGATGTTGGAGCAAATCGACGATCTTGCCCCAACTCAGCGGGGTATCGACATATTGGGGCGAGTACAGGCCGCCAACGCTCTGCCCGAAAATCTTGTAGGAGATGTACATCAGGACGAGCGCGAAGATGAAGTTGGGCAGGGCGAGGCCGAGAAAGCCCAGGAAGGTGAAGACATGATCGCCAATCGAGTACCGCCGGACGGCAGAATAGATGCCGATGGGAAGCGACACCGCCCACACGAACAGCAGGCTCGCGACCGAGACCCCGAGCGTTGCGGCCATGCGGTCCCAGAGCAGCGCGGAAACCGGCTGCTTCCATTCGAACGACTGGCCGAAATCGCCGCGGAAGATGATGCCGCTGATCCACTTCCAGTATTGAATCCAGATCGGCTGGTCGAACCCGTATTGCGCGCGCAGTGCCGCGATCTGGTTGGGGTCGACCGTCTGGCCGCTGTCGGTCATGTTGGCGATCATCGACGTCAGGTAGTCGCCGGGCGGCAACTGGATGATCAGGAACGCAATCAGCGAGATGCCGAACAGCGTCGGGATCATGTAGATGATGCGCTTGACGAAATAGACGAGCATGCGCCGTCCTCCCCTGCCTGAGCCTCGTCACTCCCAGACGAACTGTACCCCTTCCACCGTCGCGATGCGCGGCACTTCCACACTGGCGCGGCCGTTTTCAACGGTCACCTGCAGCGATGCGCCGTCGAGCAGCAGTTGCGCGCTGGCGCCTTTGCGGCCCTTGGGGAGTTCCACGGAAACCGTCTGCGCTCCGATCGGCATCACCGTGCGGATCGGGCCTTTCATCATCATCGGATTGGTGAGGTTGAGCAGGTTGACGACGAGCCCGTCATTGCCCTCGCGCACGGCGATGTCGACGACGCCCTCACCCGAAACCGTCACGCGCGGCGTAGCACCGAGCGCCCAGCGCACGGCATTCTCGAGCAGGCGCGCATGGTCGGGCGCCAGCGAATGCCAGAAGATTTCGCCGATGTTCCACGGAATATAGACCGAGCGCCCACCCTTGCCCGTCTCGCGGGCAACGATCGCGGCGCCCTGTGGGTCCTCGCGCGGATAGACCTCCTCCATCGGCAGGTCGGGGAAATCCGGCACGTAGAGGAACGGCTGGTCCGTGCCCTTCTCGGCTTCGATGCCGATCAAGTAGCTGCCGCCGATGATGCGGTTGGCGCCGTCATAGCCCTTGTTGATCGGGTGCGTACCGTTGAGCGCGATATAGGTGTTCTTGACCACGCCGCGGGTCGGGCGCGTCACATGCGCGCCGAACACGTCGGCCAGCGCGAAATCCTTGCGCATCCGGCCTTTCTCGTCCCGGAGCGAGCTCTCGAAGGCCGAAACCAGGCTGCCCCCGCGCTCGACATAGCCGCGCAGGGCCTCGCATTGCGCATCCGACAGGCAGGCGGCGTTGGCGAGGATCACCAGCTTGAAGCGATCGAGGTTCTCGGCCGTCAGCCGCTGGTCGGAAAGCATTTCGAACGGCAGCCGCGCCTCGACCAGCGCCTGGTAGAGGCCGAGGTCGTGCACTTCGGCGCGTGCATGTTCCTCGCGCGGGAACAGCCGGTGCGTCGTTGCCGGATCGACGAGCGCGATCTCGGCGGTCGGGTGCGTCGTCTCGTAGACGGGTTCGAGCTCGGCGTGCCGCCCGAAAGCCTCGGACATCGGCGCGATCCAGCGCGTATCGGGGATGACGCCGTTGAACTTGGTGAACCAGGCGGCCATGCCCTGCACCGTGCCGTCGTCGACCCAGAGCTGGATTTCATCGCCGGCCTGCACGGAATCCTTCCAGCGGTTTTCCTCGAGCCCCACCGAAGTGATCAGCACTGCCGGCCGCTCGGGGAAGCCGCTGCGCATGCGCTTGCCGGCGCGGCCCGCCGACCAGGCGACCTCGACGCCCTGGCGCGCCTGATGGTCGACGACAAGGAACGGGCAGTGCTTTTCGATCACTGAAAGGTCGAATTCCTGCAGCGAGGCGCTGCCCATGTTGGGAATGAAGCTGGCATGCGGCTTGGCCGATTTCACCACTTCGTCCCATTGCACGATGACGTCGGTCAGGACCTTGCGGCGCCACTGCACCCAAGCCTGCCAGGCCGGATCGTCGGCATTGGAGGTCACCGGAAGATCGAGTCCGCTGAAGGACTTGAAGCGTGTCTTGCAACTATCGCAATAGCAGACGCCATGGCCCTGCCAGCGGTTGGCGAAGATGGCGTCGATGTCGTATTTCCGCGTGATCTCCTCGACCACTTTCGGCATGAAGCCGGAATTGTAGTCGCCATAGGCGCAGGTCACCCACACTTCCGGAAAGGCCCAGTGCCGGCGCTTGTTGCCGTCTTTGTCGACGGCGATCCATTCCGGGTGCGCATCGGCCGCGTCCTGGTGGATGGCATGCGGATCGACGCGCGCCATCACGTGCATGCCGAGCCGCCGGGCACCGTCCACCAGCACGCCGAACGGATCGGTGTCACCGATGAACTTGCTGACATAGTGCAGCGGCACTTCGCTCGGATAATAGGCGATGTAGCCGCCGGCGCTGAGGCAGGTCGCGTTCGACTGGGTCTTGCGGAAGATATCGATCCACTGCGCGGGATCGAACTTCACCGGATCGTCCTCGGCCAGCGTCAATTGCGTCCAGCGCGTCGCCGTCTTGTACCAGTCAGGAGTGCGAAGGGTGGCGGCGGTTTGTTGCTTGGTGTCGAGCATGATGCGATCCGATGGAGGAAAAGGGTGCCATCGGTCCGCTCAGGGACCGATGGCATTCGCTGCTGGGAGGCGCGAAATCAGGCTTTCTTGTAGTACTGCTCCGGCATGGTCGGCGCCGGTGTCGGCCAGCCGAACGAGTTCGGCATGGTGCGGGTGAAGTTGCCCATGTTGTTCTTCACCACGCCGTAGCCGTCGGGCGGCAGCGACACGCCGAAGACGTAGAAGGCGTCGGCGGCGTTCTGCAGGATTTCCTTCATCACGGCAGCCTGGCCGGCCGCGCCGGACGTGCCCTTGAGCTTGTCGTAAAGCTCGAACTGCTTCTTGGTGAGGTCGTCCGGCTCGACCGCTTCCTCGTTGTCGCGATCGCGATACCAGAGCTGCCAGCCTGGCGCATACATGGCGTTGGCATTGGTCGGCACGTAGTAGCGCGGGTCCAGCATGGCGGCGAGACCGCCATTGGCGCCGAACTGGTGGGCCGTGGCGTCGAAATCGCGGCCCTGGCGGACGCGCGTTTCCCACAAGGACCGGTCCATCGAGCGCATCTGGGCATCGATACCGACAGCCTGGAACATCGGGATGATGAGCTGGAACATGTCGAGGAAGGTCGTGCGGGCATTGTCGATCTCGAAGATGATCGACAACCGCTGGCCGTTCAGCATGCGATAGCCCTCGCCGTCCTTGTCGGGCAGCACGGTGTCGAGCATCTGGTTGGCCTTGTCCGGATCGTATTCCGTGAACTGGGTCGCCAGCTGCTCGTTGTAGAGCGGATCGTCCGGCTTGATCGAGGGTTGGGCCGGCGCGCCCTGCCCCACGAACACCGTGTCGATCAGCGCCTGCCGGTCGACGGCGGTGGAAAGCCCGGCGCGGAAGTCGCGGTTCTGGAACAGCTTACGCTTGGCTTCGTCGTTGTGGTTCAGGTTGAAGATGAAGCACATGACGTTCGCCTCGGTCGACTTCAGCGTATAGAAGTCGTACCCGCCCGCCTCGCGGTTGTCATAGAGCACCGCCTTGTTGGTGGGCGTGGCGATGTACTGGTCCATCATGTCGATCTCGCCCTGCATGACCTTGAGCAGCAGGACCTGCGGATCGGCGACCATCTGATAGAGGACACGGTCCATATAGGGGAGCTGGTTCCCCTCGGTATCGACCTTGAAATAGTAGGGGTTGCGCACGGCAACGGCGCGCTGCGTATCCTCGCCCGGAGCGGTTTGCCACATCCAGGCCCACAGGCACGGCCGGGCCGAGGAGTTCTGGAAGAAGGTGTTGTCGTCCTGGAAACCTGCCTTCTGCTGGAACAGTGCAATCCAGCTTTCCAGCCCCGCCTGCTTGGCCAGTTCGTCGGCCTTCGGGTTGTAGTCGATGTGGAACTGCTGGAGGTAATGCTTGGGGGCACGCGTGGTCTGGTCGTTGTTGGCCCAGGCGACGTTCAGCGGGAAGAAGCCGTTCGGCTCGGCGAACGTGACCTTGAAGGTCGTCTCGTCGACGATTTCGAGCTTGCCGACCTCGCCATTCGTCTTCCAGTGGTCGTTGCCGACGAAAGCCACGCGGTCATCGGTGAGAACGGTGTCGTACCAGAACTTGATGTCGTCGGTGGTATAGGGCTCGCCGTCGCTCCACTTCAGGCCCTTGCGCAGCTTGACGGTGAAGACCGTGGAATCCTCGTTGCCCTCGAAGGATTCGGCGACGTTAGGCGTCACGCCGGACCAGTCCGGCGTATAGCGCACCAGCGGCTCGTAGGTCTGGTAGCGGAACAGCATGGAATAGCCGCCACCGCCGACCAGGGCCATGTTCCAGTCGCCGCCATAGGTGCCCACTTGCTCGACAGGCGTTATGACCAGCGGGTTTTCGGGCAGGCGCTGCGCAACGGGCGGCAGCTTGCCGGCGTCGACATCGGCCTTCAGCGCATCGGCTTCCTTGTAGTCCGCGGCAAAAGCCGGGATCACCGGCAAGGCCGGAAGCACGAGCGCGGCACCGGTTGCGGCGAGAAAAGCGCGGCGACTAATTGAATTCATTATCGGACTCCTCCCAGAACGGTTTAGGCTAACAGCGGGCGATTTTTTCCATCTCGTTAGCTTTCGTCAAAGTTGCAAAGCTTTGTTTGTTAGGTAAAGCGTTATGTTGCCCGTTGTGGACTTCGCCGCATTTTTTGACGTTGCCGCGCAGGCCTATCCCGGCTACTCAGCGGCCGAATGAATTGGAAAAACGCCTATGGCGAAAGTCACACTGCAGGACATTGCCGCCCAGGTCGGGCTATCGAAATACGCCGTCTCGCGCGCCCTCGCCGGCAAGGGAGGCGTCAGCGACAGCACGCGTGAACTGATAACGGCGGCCGCCAACCAGCTCGGCTATGCTCGCGCGACTCCGCGGCGAAACAGCGTCGAGATCCAGCTGATTTTCCACGACCACGATCCGGTCAACAGCGAATTGGCGATGCAGATCCAGTCCGGTGTGCAGTCCGAGGCGGCCAGTGCCGGCGTCACTTTGCGTATGGGTTGGACGCACGATGCCGAGCAGGTGAGGCACCTCGCGTCGGAAACGTCCGGCGCCATCCTCTTCGGCCCCCACTCCCCCGATGCGCTCGAAGCCTTGCGCTCCGTCGGCCGGCCGATGGTCAGGATCGGCTGGCTGTCACCGCTCGAACAGATCGACCAGGTCATGGGTGCCGACCACGAGTCGGGCGCCGCCGTCGGCGAATATCTCGGCCGGCTCGGCCACCGGCAGATCGCCTATGTCGAGGGCCAGAGCGGTTTCCGCGGCCGCAAGGAACGCCTCTACGGCCTGCGCGAAACGGCCGAATACCAGTACGGCGCCACCATCCACGAACTCTCGTTCGCCGAAAACAGCGGCTTTCTCGAAAGCTTCCTGGCGCTGCAGGCCAAGGGCGTCGAGGTCACGGCATTCTTTTGCGCCCACGACGGGCTGGCCGTGACGGTGGTCTCGGAAATGCTCCGCCTCGGCTACAATATCCCCGATGACATGACGGTCATCGGCTACGGCGATTTTTCCGCCGCCAAGCACATCACGCCGCAATTGACCACCGTGCACCTGCCGGGCCGCGACATGGGCATCGCAGCCGTCCGCATGCTGCTCGACCGCATGCGCTTCGGGCCGCGCAATATCGGCTCCTCGCAGCGCCTCTACCTCGCGCCGCGCATTGTCGAGCGCGCATCGAGCGCGCCCGCCAGGCTATTGCCGGAAAAGCTTCCGGTCAGGAAACGCGAGCGGAAGTAACGGCAGTGGTTACTGAAAATCCAGTAGATCAGGCTTTTCGGGAAGGCTCGCCGGGCGAAGTGTTCCGCGCCTTCATCAAGCTCGGCCTCACCTCGTTCGGCGGGCCGATCGCCCATCTCGGATACTTCCGCAACGAGCTGGTGATACGGCGGAAATGGATCGACGAAGCAGGCTATGCCGATCTCGTCGCGCTCTGCCAGTTCCTGCCCGGCCCTGCTTCGAGCCAGATCGGGTTCGCCCTCGGCCTGCTGCGCGGCGGGCCGCTTGGCGCGCTGGCGGCATGGGCGGCCTTCACCCTCCCCTCGGCCTTCCTCCTGGTATTGTTCGCCTATGGCGCGTCGGCATTCGGCGGGCCGGTCGGCGAAGGCCTGCTGCACGGGCTGAAGATCGTCGCCGTGGCCGTCGTCGGTCAGGCCGTCTGGGGCATGGCGCGAACGCTTGCCCCCGATCGCGAGCGTGCCGGCATCGCCATTGCCGCCGTGCTGATCGTGATCTTCGTTGCCGGCTCGTTCGGACAGATCGCCGCGATCGTCGCCGGCGGCCTCGCCGGACTGTGGCTGTGCCGGGGTGGACCTGTTGCAGCCACGGGACGCCTGACTTTCTCGGTTCCGAAACGCGTCGGCGTGATCTCGCTCGCCCTGTTTTTCGTGCTGCTCTTCGTGCTGCCCCTCGTTTCCGCAACGCTCGGCTCGCAGGCGCTTCTGCGATTCGATTCCATCTATCGTGCTGGCTCGCTCGTCTTTGGCGGCGGGCACGTCGTCCTGCCGCTGCTGGAAGCGCAAGTCGTGCAGCCCGGCTGGGTAAGCGAGAACGCGTTCCTGGCCGGTTATGGTGCAGCGCAGGCCGTTCCGGGGCCGCTCTTCACCTTTGCGGCCTATCTCGGCGCCGTCATGCAACCGGGACCCAACGGCATTGCAGGCGCTGCCATCGGGCTCGTCGCGATCTTCCTGCCCGGTTTCCTGTTGCTGGTCGGCGCCCTGCCCTTCTGGGACAGCTTCCGCTCCCGGCCGCTCGCGCAAGCCGCCATGCGCGGCGCCAATGCCGCCGTCGTCGGCATCCTTGCAGCCGCCCTCTACAGTCCCGTCTGGACCAGCGCGATCCTCGGCCCCTACGATTTCGCGCTCGCCGCTACGGGTTTCGTGCTGCTCACCGTGTGGAAAACCCCGCCATGGATCGTCGTCGTGCTGCTGGCTTTGGGCGGAACCGGTCTCAGTCTGCTCACCGCCGCATAGCGGATCAGATTTTTTCAGGCAAACTGTGAAGTTTGCCTTCACAAATCCTTTGGCGCTTGCTATCGACATCTCATGGTCGATCATCCGCACACGCCCGAAGCCGAACGCGCCTACGCGCTTGCCGGCGAATTGCGGGCGCTGATCGGCAAGCTGCGGCGCCGGATGCGCGAGCAATCCAATCCCGGCGACCTGACGCCTTCGCAGAAATCGGTCGTGGTTCGTCTCGAGCGCGACGGGCCCGCCACCGTTTCCAGCCTGGCCCGCGCCGAGGGCATGCGCCCGCAATCCATGGGCGCCGCCATTGCGGCGCTCGATGCAGCCGGCTTCATCACCGGCGCGCCCGACCCGAACGACGGCCGCCAGACCCTGCTGTCACTGACCGATGCCTGTCGCGAATGGATACGCGAAGGGCGCGCGGCGCGGCAGGATTGGCTGTTCGGCGCCATGCAGGCCAAGCTTTCCCTCGCCGAGCAGGAAAAGCTCGCCGAGGCGATCGAATTGTTGAGACGCATTGCCGACGACTGATTTCCGAAACCCGCCCCCGCCCATTGTTGAAAGCAATAATAATGCTCCCCGCCACGCCCGATCCCGAAACGGAACTGCCATGACAGTTGCCGAACGGGGCGCTTTCCGGTCGCTCAAGAGCTTCAACTACCGTGTCTGGGCCGCAGGCGCCCTGTTCTCCAATATCGGCACCTGGGTGCAGCGCACCGCGCAGGATTGGCTCGTCCTCACCCAGCTCACCGATAACAACGCTTCCGCGGTCGGCGTCGTCATGGCCCTGCAGTTTGCGCCGCAACTCCTCCTGCTGCCGTGGACGGGCTTTGCCGCCGATCACTTCGATCAGCGCAAACTGCTCATGCTGACGCAGGCGGCGATGGGCATTTTCGCGCTCTGCCTCGGCTTTCTCACCGTCACCGGCCTCGTTCAGCTCTGGCACGTCTATGTCTTTGCGTTCCTTTCCGGCTGTGCGGCGGCGCTCGATGCCCCGGCGCGGCAGACGTTCGTTGCCGAACTCGTGCCCGAGCATAATCTCGCCAATGCCGTCGCCCTCAACTCCACCTCGTTCAATGCCGCGCGCATGGTCGGCCCGGCATTGTCGGGGCTTCTGATCGCCTCGATCGGAACGGGCTGGGCCTTCGTCATCAACGGCGTCTCGTTCTTTGCCGTCCTCACGTCCCTCTATTTCCTCAGGAGGTCGGAACTGCGCAGCAAGCCGCGCGCCTCGCGCAGCAAGGGCAGCTTCACCGAGGGATTCCGCTACGTCTCCAAGCGCCCCGACCTGCTGGCGATCCTCATCATGCTCTTCCTCATCGGCACGTTCGGGCTGAACTTTCCGATCTTCATCTCCACGATGGCGGTCGGGGTGTTCCACTCGGATGCGCAGGGCTACGGCCTGTTGTCCTCGATCATGGCCCTCGGTACCATTACCGGCGCCCTGCTCGCGGCAGCGCGGGAAACGCCGCGCTTCGTGAACATGCTGGTCGGCTCGGTCGTCTTCGGCATCGGCTGCACGCTGGCGGCAATCGCACCGGACTATTGGCTCTTCGCGCTGGCCCTCGTCGTCATCGGCGTTGCCGCACTCACCTTCACCAACACGTCCAACAGCCTCATGCAGTTGACCACCGAACCCTCGATGCGCGGCCGCGTCATGGCCTTGCGCGTCGGCGTCACGCTTGGCGGCACGCCGATCGGCGCACCCATAGTCGGTTGGGTGGCCGATACGTTCGGTCCGCGCTGGGCGCTCGGCATCGGCGCCCTCGCCGGCTTCCTCGCCGCCATCGTCGGGCTCTACGCCATGCGCCACCGCGTCCACATGCACGCCGGCGCGCAGGTGCCGGGGTCCGGCGCGGTGCAGGAAAAGGTCTAGCGCGCCTGCGGGTCGGCGAACGGCTCGTCGGGCAAACAGGCATAGAACAGCGCCATGCGTGCCGGAACCTTGCCCGTGTTGCTGCCGGTCATGCTGATGCCCGAAGGCTCGATGAAGACCTCCCCTGCCGCGATGTCGACCGCATCGCGGCCATCGAGGGCCAGCGTGAACGTCCCCTCCAGCATATAGACCGTCACCGGATGGCGATGGGAATGATAAGGCGTGACGTCGCCCGGCAGCAGCGTTGCGAACAGCACGCGGATTTCCTGCTCCGGTGCGGTGGGCATGCCGCTCACCACCTCGCGGTGCAGCGGCGTCAGCTTCGCCATTCCCTCGCCCTGGGCGCTGCGCGTCACGCCCACGGTCAGGGCGGCCGTCATCGTGCGAAGGTCGCTTTTTTGGTGCATGATCTCCTCCCCTCGAAAGCGAGGAAAGGCTAACGCTTCCGGCAAGCCGCCGGGAGCAGCGAGTCTGCAAAAGCGCTGCGCAAAAGTGCATAATGGCGGCCATGTTCGACTGGAACGACCTGCGGCATCTCATTGCGGTCTCGCGCCACGGCAGCACTCTTGCTGCAGCGAAAGTGCTTGGCGTCAACCAGTCGACCGTCCACCGCCGGCTGCTGGCGCTGGAGCGGCAGGTCGGCCTCGGTCTCGTCAAGCGCCAGTCGACCGGCTACCGGCTCTCGGAACTGGGTGAAGCGCTCATCGAGGACGTCCTGGCCGTGGAAACCGCGGCCGGCGAGCTGGAGCGCCGGATCCAGGCGCTGAAGCTGGACCTCAAGGGCACGATCCGCCTCACCTGTCCCGAACCGATCGTGCCGCGTATCACCGCTTCCGGCCTGCTGGACCGTTTTCACGCGCGCTATCCGGGACTTGCTGTAGAGTTCGTCACCAGCGATCGCTATCTCGATCTCGCCAAGGGAGAGGCCGATGTCGCCTTCCGCTCGGGCGAGCCGATGGACGATCGGCTCATCGGGCGCAGGATTTGCGAATCCGTCTGGGCGATCTACGCAAGCAAGGCCTACGTCCAGCAACACGGGCGGCCTGCCAGCATCGCCGGCCTCAGGGAACATGCGCTGCTCGGCTTCGACGGCATCATGCAGAACCATCGCGTCGCCAAATGGCTGCCCACCGCCGTCCCCGATGCCCGCATCGTCAATCGCAGTTCCAGCATGCTGGGCGTGGTCTCGGCGGTGAAGGCCGGCATCGGCGTCGCTCCATTGCCGACCACGCTCGGCGATGCCGAGGATACGCTGGTGCAGGTTCTGCCGCCGGTCGCGGAATTGACGCGGGACTGGTACCTGCTCACCCCGGCCGACCTGCGCAGGACGCCGCGCATCGCCGCCTTCGTGGATTGCGTGCTCGACGACATTCCCGCACTGCGCAAGGCTCTCGTCGGCTAGCGGAAGGTCATGCCTTCAGCCGGTAGCCGGTCCTGAAAATCCAGGTGATGATCAGCAGCTCGGCGATCAGGAACGCGAAAGTGGCGCCCAGGCTGACCCCGATATTGACGTCGGCAAGGCCGAAGAAGCTCCAGCGGAATCCCGAGATCAGGTAGACGATCGGATTGAACAGCGACACCGTCTGCCAGATCGGCGGCAGCACGTTCAGCGAATAGAACGTACCGCCGAGAAAGGTCAGCGGCATGATGATCAGCAGCGGCACCGTCTGCAACTGGTCCATCTGCTTGACGACGATGCCGATGATGAAGCCGAGCAGGCTGAACGTTATCGCCGTCAGCAGCAGGAACAGCACCATGACGACCGGGTGCTCGATGTGGATGGGCACGAAGAAGCCGGCGGTCAGCAGCACGATGGCGCCGAGGATCAGCGACTTGGTGGCGGCGGCGCCGACGAAGCCGGTGACGATTTCCATCGCCGAGATGGGCGCCGACAGCAATTCGTAGATCGTGCCGGAGAACTTCTTGAAGAAGATGCCGAACGAGCCGTTGGCCACCGATTGTGTCACGATCATCAGCATGATGAGGCCCGGCACGATGAAGGCGCCGTAGCTCACCCCGTCGATTTCGGTGATGCGCGTGCCGATGGCCGAGCCGAAGACGATGAAATAGAGCGAGGTCGAGATCACCGGCGCCAGGATCGACTGGATCCAGGTGCGGAACGTGCGCGCCATCTCGAAATAGTAGATGGCCTTTACGGCTTCGAGATTCATTTGCCGTCCCCCACAAGGCTTACGAAAATATCTTCAAGCGATGATTCCCGCGTCTGCAGGTCCTTGAAGCGGATGCCTCTATTCGACAATTCGGAGAGCAGGTCGGAAATCCCCGCCCGCTCCTTGTTGGAATCGTAGGTGTAGGTGAGCACGGTGCCGTCTTCGGACAGTTCGAGCTTGCTGCCGTTGAACCCATCCGGAACGGCGTCGAGCTTTTCCTGCAGCGCCAGCGTCAGCTGCTTGCTGCCGAGCTTGCGCATGAGTTCGTGTTTTTCCTCGACCAGGATCAGTTCGCCCTTCTGGATGACGCCGATGCGGTCGGCCATTTCCTCGGCTTCGGCGATGTAGTGCGTCGTGAGGATGATGGTCGTGCCGGCTTGCCGCAACTGGCGCACCATTTCCCACATTTCCTTGCGCAGTTCGACGTCGACGCCGGCCGTCGGCTCGTCGAGGAACAGCACTTCCGGCTCGTGGCTCAGCGCCTTGGCGATCAGCACGCGCCGCTTCATGCCGCCCGAAAGCTGGATGATCTTGCTGTCCTTCTTGTCCCAGAGCGTCAGGTCCTTGAGGACTTTTTCGATATAGGCCGGGTCCGGCTTCTTGCCGAACAGCCCGCGGGAATGGGTGACCGTCGCCCATACGGTTTCGAAGGCGTCGGTCGTCAATTCCTGCGGCACGAGGCCGATGAGCGAACGGGCGGCGCGATAATCGTGGACGATGTCGTGCCCGCCGACTTTCACCGTCCCCTCGGTCGGGTTGACGATGCCGCAGATGATCGAAATCAGCGTCGTCTTGCCGGCGCCGTTCGGCCCGAGCAGCGCCAGGATTTCACCGCGCTGTATGTCGAGATCGACGGTCTTGAGGGCTGAAAAGCCGGAATCGTAGGTTTTCGAGAGCCCTGAAATGGAAATGATCGGCTGCTGCATGGCCCACCCCGCTGTTCACCGCGCCGTGAGCATATGGGGCCCTGTTTTGGCAACGACAAGGGCAAAAAGCCGTCAAGATTCGTCAGTCGCGCAGGCGCAGCTTGCCGTCGTGCCCCCACTCGCAGAAAATTCCGCCTTGGAAGAATTCCGTGATTTCGGGTTTTTCGCTTGCCTGCGGCTTGAAGGCTTCGGGCGTCGCAAAATCGATGCTGCGGTCCTGCGGCTTGTAGCCCAGGCGCTCGGCCACCGAATTGTCCCACCACGAGCCGCCGCCGGCGGAAACGCCGTAGACCGTGGTGCAGGTGATGTCCTCATGCGTCAGCCCGATCGTCGTCAGTTGCGCGAGGTCGCGGGCGCTGATCCAGATTTCGATGCTGCGCGGGCTCGTCACCTGCGGGAAGGCATTGCCGATGCGGATGATCAGGCTGCGGATGCCCGCCTTGTCCCAATAAAGCCCGGCGGTGAGTTCGCCCCAACACTTGGAAAGCCCGTAAAGGCTGTCGGGCCGCATCGGCGCGTCCGGACCGACATATTCCGTGCGCGGGTAGAACCCGACGACGTGGTTGCTCGAGCCGAGCACGACGCGCCCTACCCCGGTGCGCCGCGCCGCCTCGTAGACATTGTTCACGCCGAGCACGTTGACGTGCAGCGTCTCCTCGATCGATTTCTCTGTCGGCAGCCCCGCCAGGTGGATGACGCCGTCGACACCTTCGAACGCCGCAACGAGCGCGTCGAGGTTCGCCGTATCGACGTTGATGTAGCGTTCGTTCTGCAGGGTTTTCTCGGGCGGAACGATATCGATTATGCGAACCGCCTTGCAGAGCGGGGACAATATCTCCCGCAGCGCCTTGCCCACGCGGCCCGAACCGCCGGTGATGGCGACGGTCATCGCCTCGAGTGACTGCATCAATCGATTCCCTCGAACATGCGCTGCCGCGCATTGAGAATATGCTGTTCCATGGCCGTCCTGGCGCCGTCGGCATCGCGCTGGCGCAGGGCTTTGACGATCGCCACGTGCTCGTTCTGCACGATGCGGATGTGCTCTCCTGTGCGCCGGAGCGACAGCGAGCGGGTGATGCTCATGCCGGCCGTGATGTGCGGGCGCAATTGCCGTTGCAGCGTCGCGTAATACTGGTTGTGCGTTGCATCCGCGATGGCCTCGTGCAGGCTCTGGTCCTCGTAAACGCCGAGGATCCCCATGGCGAGGCAACGCTCCAGCGCCTCCATGGCGCTCTCGATCTTCTGCATGTCGTCGGGCTCCCAGCGCGTCGCGGCAAGCGCCGCCGCGATCGGCTCGAGCCCGGCGCGGAATTCGAAACAGCGCTGCACGTCGCCGATCGAGCCGACCGGGGCCAGTTCCAGCACGGCCATGTCGGGCTGCTTCCTGACATAGGAGCCGGACCCCTGCCGCGAGACGACGACGCCGTCTTCCCTGAGGCGCGCCAGCGCCTCGCGCACGACGGGGCGCGAAGCGGCGAACATGGCGGAAAGCTTGACTTCCGAAGGCAGGCGGGCATTCAGCGCGAAGTCGCCGCGGGCGATGAGCTTGACGATTCCCTCATAGACCGCCGCGCTCAGGCGGGTCGGCCCCTCGTCACGCTGCAATACTTCCAGACCGTCCTCAGCCATTTCGTCCTGTTCCATGCCCGCCGGGCAGCGGTTTCAGCGCTTGTGCTGTTTGCGCCACTCCGCGAATTCCGCCTTCGCCGCATCTTCGGGCGGATATAGGCCAAAGGTACTGGCGCCTGCCAATACCTTTTCCTGCACGAAATCCTCAAAAGCTGTCTGTTCGAAGGCTTCGTCTGCGACTTCCTCGGCAAGCGCCTGCGGAATGACGACGACGCCCTCGCTGTCGCCGACCATGATGTCGCCGGGATAGACCGCGACGTCGCCGCAGCCGATCGGCTGGTTTATGTCGAGCGCATGGTGGCGGATCGTGTTGGTCGGCGCGCTCGGCCGGCTGTGATAGACGGGAAACGGCAGTTTCTCGATATCGCCCGTATCCCGGAAACCGCCATCGCTGACGACGCCGGCAACGCCACGCGTGTACATGCGGCTCACCAGGATGCCGCCCGCCGAAGCGGCCGACGCATCCTTGCGGCTGTCGAAAACCATCACGTGGCCTTTCGGGCAATTCTCGATGGCGATGCGCTGGGGATGCTTGCGGGCGTCGTTGTAGGAATTCGTGGTGTCGATGTCCTCGCGCGCCGGAATGTAGCGCAGCGTATAGGCCGGCCCGACCATGCGCGGCGCATCGCTGTTGATCAGGTGAATGCCGCTGATGAACGTGTTGCGGAAGCCTCGCTTCAGCAGCACCGAAGTCAGTGTCGCCGTCGATACGTTCGCGAATTTATCCCGTGCTTGCTCGCTGAGTGCCAAGGCCCGTCTCCCGTTTCGTCCGGCGCGGCATGACAACTCTTGTCTGCTTTCGACCGGTTTTCCACCGAGTTCGGTGCCATTCGCGCAAAAATATGTCAAGACTTGTCAATCTCAGTCCTTTGTTTAAAACTCCCCGGCGTCGGATCGTCACCGAAGCAAAAGCCGGGGCGGTCGCGACGGGAGGAGATTCGACATGATCAATGACGAGAATCGCAGGTTGAGTGCTATGCGCCGGCGCCTGTTCCTGCAGGGTACGGCCGGTCTTGCGGCCTTGGCGATGATGCCGAAGGCAGCTTTCGCCGCAACCGCCAGCAAGGAAGCTCCGGACCTGGCCAAATTGGCTGCCGACGGCTCGCTGCCGGCGGTGGCCGAGCGTGTTTCCGAGAATCCGCTGGTGGTGACGCCGCGCGATGCCGTGGGCGCCTATGGTGGCGTCTGGCGGCGCGGCCTTTCCGGCAGCAACGACCATAACGGTATTCTGCGCTGCATCGGCAATATGGGCCTCACCAAGTGGGATTTCGATTTCACCAAAGCCGAGCCGAACGTCGCCGAGAGCTGGGAAGTCAGCGACGATTCCAGCACTTACACCTTCCACCTGCGCAAGGGCATGAAGTGGTCCGACGGCGAGCCGTTCACGGCTGACGACGTGGTGTTCTCGATGGAGGACTGCGTCAAGAACACCGATCTCTACGGCGCCCTGCCCAGCGTCTACAACATCAATGGACAAGGCCCGGAAGTCACCAAGATCGACGACACGACGGTGCAGTTCAAGTTCGCCGGCCCCTATGGCCTCTTCCTCGAACAGATGGCGACGCCGCTTGCGCAGCACCCGACGCTGTTCTGCAAGCACTACGCCAGCCAGTTCCTGCCGAAATACAACGACAAGCTCGACGACCTGGTGAAGGAATCGGGCCTGCCGAGCTGGCCGGACCTGTTCCGCGCCAAGAACGGCGACATCGAAATCCCCTCGCGCTGGTCCAACCCGGAAAAGCCGGTGCTCGATCCGTGGGTAATCGTCGAGCCCTATGTCGGCGGCGCCACGCGCGTCACGGCCCGGCGCAACCCGTATTTCTGGCAGGTCGATACCGAGGGCAACCAGCTGCCCTATCTCGATGGCGTCGATTTCAACATCTACCAGGATGTCGAATCGCTGCTGCTCGACGTGCTGGCCGGCAAGATGGAGTTGCAGGAGCGGCAGATCGCTTCGCTCGCCAACAAGCCGACCCTCGCGCAGAACATGGAGAAGGGCGACTATCACCTGGTCGAGCTGGTGCCGTCGGCCTCCCAGCAGTGCCAGATCTACGTGAACATGTGTCACAAGGATCCGGCGATGCGCGAGATGTTCGCCAACAAGGACTTCCGCGTCGCGCTGTCGCTCGGCATCGACCGGCAGGAGATCATCGACCTCGTCTATCTCGGCCAGTCGCAGCCCTGGCAGACCGGCCCGCGTCCCGACAATCCGTGGTACTACGAGAAAATCTCGACGCAATATACCGAGTTCGATCCCGACCAGGCCAATGCCCTGCTCGACAAGGCCGGCTTCGACAAGAAGGACGGTTCGGGCTTCCGGCTGCGGCCGGACGGCAAGAAGATCTTCTTCTCGGTCGACGTTATTCCGACGCTGCAGCCGGACCTCGTCGATGCGCTCGAGCTGATCAAGAAGCACTGGGCCAATATCGGCATCGACATCAAGGTCAACACGATCGAACGCGCGCTCTACTACAGCCGCGGCGACAACAACGAGCACGACGCGCAGGTCTGGCCGGGTCCCGGCGGCCTCGACATCATGTTCGACCCGCGCGACCTGTTCGCCCAGCATACGCAGGGCTCGCGCTACGGCCTGCCCTGGGCACAATGGTACGTGTCCGGCGGCAAGGAAGGCGAGGAACCGCCAGAGGACCAGAAGGAGCGCATGAAGCTCTACGACCAGGCCAAGGCCACGGCCGACCTGGACGAGCGCGGCAAGCTCATCCACCAGGCCCTCGAAATCTGCGCCGATGCCTTCGAGACGATCGGCGTCTGCCTGGCGGTCTCCACCTTCGGCGCGTGCAAGAACAACTTCGGCAACGTGCCGAAGAAGGGGCCGAGCTCCTGGACCTATCCGGATCCGGCACCGTCCATGCCGCAGCAGTACACGTTCACGGGCTAACGCCCATGCCAACGGGAGGGCCGGTTCACCGGCCCTCCTCCGGTCTTGCTTGCGACAGGGATCGTAATGCTCAAGTTCATCATCAAGCGCCTGCTCTGGATGATACCGTCGCTGTTTGCGGTGAGCTTCCTGGCTTTCGTGCTCATCCAGCTGCCGCCCGGCGACTTCGTCACCAACTACATCGCCACGCTCGCCGCCTCCAACGAGGTGGTCGACCAGCAGGCCGCCGCGACGCTGCGCGACCGCTTCGGGCTCGACCAGCCGATGCTGCTGCAATACGGCAAATGGGTCTGGGGCATTGTCACCAGCGGTGATTTCGGCATCTCATTCGAATGGCAGCAGCCGGTCAGCGGGCTCATCTGGGAACGCATGGGGCTGACCTTCATCCTCATGCTGTCGACGCTCATCGCCACCTGGGCCATTGCCTTGCCGATCGGCATCTACTCGGCCGTGCGCAAATACTCGATCGGCGACTATTTCTTCACCACCATCACCTTCTTCGGCCTCGCCATCCCCTCGTTCCTGCTGGCGCTGGTGCTCATGTACGTCGCGGTCGTCGTCTTCGGACAGGACGTCGGCGGCCTGTTTTCCGACCAGTACAAGACGGCGCCGTGGAGCTGGGGCAAGGTCCTCGACCTCGCCAACCACCTCTGGATTCCGGTGATCATCCTCGCCGTTTCCGGCACGGCCAGCCTCATCCGCATCATGCGCGCCAACATGCTGGACGAGGTCAACAAGCCCTATGTGACGACGGCCCGCGCCAAGGGCCTCTCGGAGTTCCGGCTGCTGATGAAGTATCCGGTGCGCATTGCGCTCAACCCGTTCATCTCGACGATTTCCTGGCTGCTGCCCAACCTGGTTTCCGGCTCGATCGTCGTCGCCATCGTACTCAACCTGCCGACCGCCGGGCCGATGCTGCTGGAATCGCTGATGGCGCAGGACATGTATCTCGCTGGCGCCTTCGTGCTTCTCATCTGCGCCCTGACCCTGGTGGGATCGCTGATCAGCGACATCCTGCTGGCCCTGGTCGATCCCCGCATCCGGCTGGAATAGGAGAGCCCCGTGACCGACACCACGATCGCGGCCCCCGCAGTCGCCACTCCGGCGCAACGCCTTGCCGTCGCCTCGCAGGCGCAGCTCGTCTGGTGGGCGTTCCGCCGGCACAAGCTGGCCATGGCCGGCCTCGTCATCACCGTCATCCTGTACGTGATCGCGCTGGTTCCGGGCTTTTTCGCCATCAACGACCCCGAAGCGCAGAACGCCCGTACGCCCTACCATCCGCCGGAGGCCATCTCCATCCGGACGCCGGAGGGGCAGTGGCAATGGCCGCATTTCGTGCCCGAGCGGCTGAAGCGCGATCCGGACACGCTCGCTGCGATCTACGTACCCGATCCCGAGCACGCCATTCCCATCGTGCTGTTCGGGCACGGCTACGAGTACAAGCTCCTCGGCCTCTTCACGACCGACATCCACCTCATCGCATCGGCCAATCCGCGCGAGCCGTTCTACCTGTTCGGCGCCGACCGGCTCGGACGTTGCGTCTGGAGCCGCCTGATCCAGGGCGCGCAGATCTCCATGTCGGTGGGCCTCGTCGGCGTAGCTTTGTCGCTCATCATCGGCATCGTGCTCGGCGGCATATCCGGCTATTACGGCGGCCGCACCGACTTCGTCATCCAGCGCGTCATCGAATTCGTGCTGGCTTTGCCCAGCATACCGATCTGGCTGGCGCTGGCCGCCGCCCTGCCGCAGGGCTGGCCGGCCACCTACCAGTACATGATGATCACCGTCATCCTGTCGCTGACCGGGTGGGCGCAGCTGGCGCGCGTCGTGCGCGGGCGGTTCCTGGCCCTCAAGACCGACGAGTTCGTCGCTGCCGCCAAGCTCGACGGCTGCTCGGAAAAGCGCATCATCTTCCGGCACATGCTGCCGAGCTTTGCCAGCCACATCATCGCGTCGATCACGCTGGCCATTCCGGCAATGATCCTGGCCGAAACCGCCCTCTCCTTCCTCGGCCTCGGCCTGCAGCCGCCAACCATTTCGTGGGGCGTGCTGCTGCGCGAGGCGCAGAACATCCGCTCCATCGCCACCGCGCCGTGGCTGTTCGCGCCGGGCATCGCCGTGGTGCTGGCGGTGATGGCGCTCAACCTTCTCGGCGACGGCCTGCGCGATGCGGCCGACCCCTACAACAAATAGAGGCCGGCATGAGCAACCCAATGGCAGCAGAACCCATCGCCGCCGGCCAGCCGGCGGAAGGCAGCACCGTCCTCACCGTCCGCGATCTCGTCACCCACTTCCCGGTGCGCGGCGGCGTGGTGAAGGCGGTCGACGGCGTGTCGTTCACCGTGCACCGCGGCAAGACGCTGTGCATCGTCGGCGAATCCGGCTCGGGCAAGAGCGTCACCGCCCGTTCGATCCTGAAGATCGTCGATGCGCCCGGCCGCATCGTTTCGGGCGAAATCCTGCTCGATCGGCCGAACGGCAAGGCCGTCGACCTGGCGCAGCTCAACCCCTACGGGCGCGACATCAGGCGTATCCGCGGCAAGGAGATCGCCATGATCTTCCAGGAGCCGATGTCCTCGCTGTCGCCCGTCCACACGGTCGGCGACCAGATCATCGAAGTGCTGCGCCTGCATCTCGGCATGGGCAAGAAGCAGGCGCGCGAGCGCACGATCGACCTGCTGCGGCAGGTGGAAATCCCCAATCCGCACATCGCCGTCGATCGCTACACGTTCGAGTTCTCGGGCGGCATGCGCCAACGCGCCATGATCGCCATGGCCCTCGCCTGCAATCCCGACGTGCTCATCGCCGACGAGCCGACCACTGCCCTCGACGTGACGACACAGGCCGAAATTCTCGACCTCATCAAGCGCCTGCAGGAACAGAAAGGCATGGCGGTGATCTTCATCACCCACGACATGGGCGTGGTGGCCGAGATCGCCGACGAAGTGCTGGTCATGTATCACGGCAAGGTCGTGGAGCGCGCCGACGTGGAGACGATTTTTCACGCGGCCAAGCATGACTACACGCGCATGCTCATCGATTCCGTGAAGCGCCTCGAGCATAAGTCCGAGGTCCGCCTGAAGCGCGAGCCGATCCCCGAAAACCGGCCGCCGGTGATCGCGGTCGAGAACCTTTCGATGCATTTCGGCGACCTCAAGGCCGTCGACGGCGTCTCGCTCTCCGTGCGGCCGGGCGAGACGCTCGGCATCGTCGGCGAGTCCGGCTCGGGCAAGACGACGATGGGGCGCTGCATCGTCCGCCTCTACGAGCCCACCGGCGGCATCATCAACTACCGGCGCCCCGATGGCTCGGTGATCGACCTGGTGCAGGCGAAAGGCGACGACCTCAAGGCCATGCGCCAGCAGGTGCGCATGATCTTCCAGGACCCGTTCGGTTCGCTCAACCCGCGCATGACCGTGGCCCAGATCATCGGCGAGCCGCTGCTCGTCAACGGCATCGCGCGCGGCCGTGAGCTCGACGACGAAGTCTCGCGCCTGATGCAGCAGGTCGGGCTCGAGCCGGCCTGGCGCGAGCGCTATCCGCACGCCTTTTCCGGCGGCCAGCGCCAGCGCATCGGTGTCGCCCGCGCCATCGCGCTGAAACCGCAGGTGATCGTCGCCGACGAGGCGACCTCGGCACTCGATGTCTCGCTGCGCTTCCAGGTGCTCGACCTGCTCATGCGGCTGCAGGACGAGCTCAACCTCGCCTTCATCTTCATTTCGCACGACATCGGCGTCATCCGCTACATGTGCGACCGCGTCGGCGTCATGTACCACGGTCGGCTCGTCGAGATGGGCGACGCCGAGCAGGTCTGCAACGCCCCCACCCACGATTACACCAAGGCCCTGATTTCGGCGGTGCCGCGCCCCGATCCGCGCCAGCGCTCGCTCGCCAGCCGCCACCGCTACATCGATCCCAACTCCTGAGAACTTTTCCATGAAGATCACGGATATCAAGACGTTCCTGATGCATGTCGGGCATCCCGACCGCACGAAATGGGCCTCGGACGGGCACGAGACCAGCATGGCGCCGAAGGGCCCGCAGGCGGGGGCCCGCAACTGGCTGTTCGTCAAGGTCTATACCGATGAAGGGATCACCGGCATCGGCGAGTGCTCGGGCTGGCCGCGCGTCATCGAGACGGCGATCCACGACATGAAGGACCTGCTGATCGGCGAGGACCCGACGCATATCGAGCGGCTCTGGCAGAAGATGCACGTCTCGATCATGGGCCACGGCATGCTGGGCACGGTCGGCGGCGGCGCCATGACCGGCATCGACATGGCCTTGTGGGACATCAAGGGCAAGGCGCTCGGCGTGCCGGTCTGGAACCTGCTCGGCGGCAAGGTGCGCGATCGCATCCGCATGTACACCCATGCCAATACGCCGGAAGTCGCGATTTCCGCCAAGGAACGCGGCTTCACCGCTATCAAGTGCGGCGGCGTTTCCGATCCCGTGCAGAAGGTCGCGCGGTTGCGCGAAGCCGTCGGCTTCGATCTCGACATCTGCATCGACATGCACGGGCCGCCGTGGATGACGCCGGCCGACGCCGCGCGTCTCGCCCGCGCTCTCGAACCCTATAACCTCTTGTGGATTGAGGACCCGATCGCGCCGGAAAACCTCGAAGGCTACAGGCGCATCCGCGATGCGGCGCATGTGCCGCTGGCCTCGGGCGAACGCCAGTCCACCATTTTCGGCGAGCGCGAGTTGATCGAGCGCGAACTGGTCGACGTGCTGCAGCCCGATACCGGCCGCGCCGGCGGCATCACGCAGATGAAGAAGATCGCGGCGATGGCCGAGGCCCACCACATCATGATGGCGCCGCATTCCGGTTCGCTCGGGCCGGTGGCCGAATATGCCGCCCTGCACCTGCTGGCCGCCATCCCCAATTCGCTGATCCTCGAACGCATCGAGGACGATTGGGACGAGCGCCGCAACGTCATCGTGCCCTACCCCGAGCAGCAGGACGGCTTCATCACCGTGCCGGATGCGCCGGGCCTCGGTTGCGACATCGATGAAGAGGTCGTTGCCCGCTATCCCAGCGAGCGCAACGTGCAGGCGCCGGTGATCGAGGGCAACCGCTCCTATGCCAAGGGCACGGCCGGCGAATATGTCTACGTGCAGACGCGGCTTGGCCGCGAGAAGTACTACCGGCCGGAATAGGACACCATGCGTATCGATCGGATGCGGGTCTTCATGACCCGCGACAAGGACAGGCCGCGGGTCATCGTCGCGCTCGACACCGACGACGGCCTCACCGGCTGGGGCGAGTGCTACAATCACGGGCCGGACAAGGCGCTGCCGCCGCTGCTCGACTACCTCATGGGCTTCATCGCCGGCGAGGACCCGCGGCGCGTCGAATACCTCACGAACCTGCTCGTGCAGCAGTGCCGCTTCCCGCCCGGGGCACTCGGGCTCGCCGCGATCTCGGCTATCGACCATTGCCTCTGGGACATTGCCGCCAAGGCGGTGAACCTGCCGGTCTTCCACCTGCTCGGCGGGCATGTCCGCGACAAGGTGAAGGTCTATTGCGGCGTCTACACCGCGCCCGACGTGCCGCGCGCCAAGGAGGCGCTGGACGAGCTCAACGAGAAGTGGGGGTTCCAGGCGTTCAAGCTCAGTCCTTGGCGCATCGACCAGCATGCGCATCGCTGGGGCGAGGTGGTGAAGGCCAGTGCCGACTACTTCCGCGAGCTTCGCGAAACCATCAATCCGAGCTACGACATCGCCTTCGATGCCCATGCCAAGATCTTCGAGCCGGTGCAGGCGCGCCAGCTCGGCAATGCGCTCGCGCCCTACGATCCGCTGTTCTTCGAAGAGCCCCTGCGGCCCGAGAACATCGCCGCCTGGGGCGAGCTGAAGCAGGGCCTCAACTGCCGCCTGGCAACGGGTGAATCCCTCTACAACCGCTTCGAGTTCCTCGAACTGCTGCGGGTGAAGGGCGCCGACCTCATCCAGCCCGACATCTGCGTGGTCGGCGGCATCACCGAGATGCGCCGCATTGCGACCCTCGCCGAGGCGCACTACGTGCCCGTCGCGCCGCACAACCCGATGGGCCCGCTGGCGACCGCCGTCAACGTGCACTTCTCGGCGGCGACGCAGAATTTTTCCATCCTCGAATACCGCCTGCCCACGGGCCCGGTCTATGTCTATGGCGGCAACGAGCTCGAAACCCGCGAGGCCTCAGCCCGTTACGTCAAGGACCCGTACCTGCCGAAAGACGGCTATCTCGAGCTTCGGCACGACCGGCCGGGCTGGGGCGTCGAGATGGACGAGGAGTATATGAGCCGCGAGGGCTACGTGCATTGGCAGCGCAAGGTGCCCAAGCGTCCGGACGGGTCCTACGCCTTCGCCTGAACCAGCATCGGGAGAGAGACATGACATTTGCGGCGAAAGGCGTTTACTGCGCGGCAGCAACGCCGCTCAATGCCGATCTCTCCCCCGATCTCGGCCTCATGGTCTCGCATTGCCGGGACCTTCTCGACAATGGCTGCCACGGCATTTCGCTGCTCGGCTCGACTGGCGAAGCCAATTCCTTCTCCATCCCCGAGCGCAAGGCGATCCTGGAAGCGGTGGTGAAGGCAGGCATCGCGCCGGAAACGCTGCTGCCCGGCGTCGGGCTACCCGCTTTTCCCGATACGATCGAACTCACGCGCCATGCCCTCTCGCTCGGCGTCACGCACGTGCTCATGCTGCCGCCCTTCTACTACAAGGGTCTCGCCGATCAGGGCATGGTCGATGCCTATAGCCGCATCATCGAAGGCGTCGCCGACGACCGCCTCAGGATCGTGCTCTACCACATCCCGCCGATCGCGCAGGTGCCGATCCCCAATGCCGTGATCGCAGCGCTCATTGCGCGCTATCCCGGCACGATAATCGGCGTGAAGGATTCCGGCGGCGATTTCGAGCACATGAAGTCGGTCGTCGAGACCTTCCCCGATCTTTCGCTCTTTGCCGGCGCCGATCCGCTCATGCTGCCGATCCTGAAGCTCGGCGGCGGCGGATGCATCACCGCGGCCTGCAACCTCGTGAGCCGCGAACTGCGCACCGTCTTCGACAATTTCGACAGGCCCGAAAAGGCCGCGGAGGTCGAAGCCGCGCAGGCGAAGATCGTCGCTGCCCGCAGCCTAGCCAACCGCTACATGCAATTGCCGACGATCAAGACGCTCTTGGCCCTGCGCACCGGGCACGACGGATGGGCCCGCGTACGGCCGCCACTGGTTGCGCTCGATGCCGCCGAACGGCAGTCCCTCCTCCCGGACCTGCAGGCGCTCTAGCTCGCTTTCCACAGACGGACCATCGCCAACAGCCCCTGATTGACGCTTCACGCGAAGCTATGTTAATCGATTAACATAAATGGATCGAGAAGCGCCGTGGAATTGGCGCAGTCGAGCCGGGGAGGAGCGATCTCGCAGTCATCCTCCCTTGTTAGTTAATCGATTAACATACCGGCCATCGTGGCCGGGATCGTTTGCCAAAGTGGAGGAGACCATGGCGAAATCGAAGGTACGGGCCAGCCTTATGCTGGCAGCCGGCGCGCTGGCGATGATGGTTGGCTCGGCCAATGCCGAGACGCTGACCGTCTACTGGAATGCCGGCCACGCCTATGACACCTATGCCCAAGTCATCAAACAGTTCGAAGCCGACCATCCGGGCTGGACGGTCAACTGGGAGCGCTTCCAGTGGCCCGACCTTAGGACCAAGCTCGTCGCCGACTTCTCGGTGAAGAACCCGCCGGATCTCGTCGAGGAGCCGGGCGGCTGGGTGCAGGAATTCGGCCAGCAGGGCCTCCTGACCCCGCTCAACGACGATATCGCCAAGGATGGCGCCGCGATGGGCTATCCCGACGACTGGCAGGAATACACCGTCAAGCGCAACATGGTCGGCGACGACTATTACGGCGTGCAGTTGCACCTCACCTGCGCGACCCTCGTCTACAACACCGATATGCTGAAGGCGGCCGGGTTCGACGCACCGCCCAAGAACTGGCAGGAATTCCGTGAGGCGGCCATCGCCACCGCCAAGGGCGGCAAGTTCGGCTTTGCGCCCAATCCCGTCGTTTCCTACTACTGGCCGTGGATCTATCAGAACGGCGGTGATTACTACGACCCCGCCACCAACAAGGTGACCTTCGACAGCCCGGAGGCTATCGAGGCGATCCAGTTCGTTTCCGACCTGATCCACAAGGACAAGGCCGCCCCGGTGCCGGTCGCCGGCGCCGACTACGAAGGCCCGCAGAAGCTCTTCACCGCCGGCCGCGCCGCCATGATCATCACCGGCCCATGGGACGTCGGCCCGATCAAGACCGGCAATCCCAACCTCAAGTGGGACATCGCCCCCTCCCTCACTGAAAAGGCGCAGGGTACGCAGGCTGGCGGTACCAGCCTCTTCATCCCCAAGGATGCCAAGCACCCCGCCGAAGCGTGGGACCTGCTGAAGCGCCTGGTATCGCTCGACACCGAAATCGCCGCCTCGATCCCCAACGGCATGACCATGCCACGCAAGTCCTGGGCGTCCGACGCCAAGATCCAGGCCGATCCGGTGCTCGGCAAGTTCGGCCAGTGCCTCTCCTATGCGCATGACATCACGGCCGAGATCCGGCTGACCGGCAAGAGTGCGCCGATCGAGCAGATCCTCCAGGCCGCGATCGACGACATCATGTACAACGACAAGCCTGCCAAGGATGTGCTGACCGCCGCCGCCGAACAGGCCAACAAGCTGCTCGCCGACAAGTAAGCCGGCAAGCGGGGTGTCCTCAACCCGCCACCGGGGACACCCCTACCCCTTCCTTCAGACATGAGCGGCAAGGATCGCGGCATGCCTTCGCTATCGAACTGGAAAACGCGCCAGGCGCTGACGGCCTACGCGCTGCTGATCCCGGCCATCGCCTATTTCGCGGTCTATTTCTTCTATCCGATCGCGGTCGAGCTCTGGGCCAGCTTCTTTCGCGGCCAGCCGCTGATCGGGGAAGCGAGCTTCGCCGGCCTGTCCAACTACATGACGGCCTTCCAGGACCCGCGCGTGCAGAAGGCCCTGGCGACCACGCTCATCTTCGCCATCGGCGCCACGACGCTGACGCTGCTGCCCGCGCTCGGCCTCGCCGCCATCCTCGCCGGCCCGATCAAGGGCAGCACGTGGATCCGCGCGGTGATCTTTTTTCCCTACATCATCTCGTTCGTCATCGTCGCGCTGATGTGGAAGAGCCTGCTCGATCCCTATTCGGGCATCCTCAACAACGTGCTCATGGCGCTCGGCCTGCCGACGCAGAGCTGGCTCAGCACCCCGTCCACGGCCTTGCCGACCATGATCGGCGTCGTCGTCTGGAAGGATGTCGGCTACGCCATGCTGATCTATATCGCGGCGATCCAGGGCATCCCCTCCTCGCTTTACGAGGCGGCGGGGCTCGACGGCGCAACGCCCCGGCAGATGTTCCGCACCATCACCATCCCGCTGCTGACGCCGACGACGCTGTTCCTCGCCGTCACCATCATGATCAACCACCTGCAGGACGTTTCCGCGCCCTTCCTGTTGACGAATGGCGGGCCGGCCGATGCCACGCGCCTTTACAGCCTGCACGTCTACGAGACGGCCTTCGTCGAGTTGAACATCGGCTACGCCTCGGCTTTGTCGTTCCTGATGTTCCTCATCATCCTCGTCATCACCTTCCTGCAGTTCCGTGTCTTCAGAAGACAGGTGGCCTACTGATGTCCGATGCCGCACCCATCGAGCAGCGCTCCCTGCCCCTCGCCATCCTCACCTATGGCGTGCTGGCGGTCTGCGTCCTGCTCGCGATCTTCCCGTTCATCTACATGGTCTCGCTGTCGCTGCAGAGCGATGCCGACCTCTATAGCGGCGTGCCGGTGATCATCCCCAGCGTGCTGCAATTCTCGAACTACGTCGACATCTGGCAGAAGGCGCCGTTCGCGCGCTTCGTCATCAACAGCTTCGTCATTGCCGGCGGCATCACCATCCTGCACCTGATCTTCGATCCGCTGGTCGGCTACGTCTTCGCCAAGATGGAATTCCCGGGCAAGAACTTCCTGTTCGGCGCCCTGCTCTCCACGCTCATGCTGCCGTTCTTCATTCGCATGATCCCGCTCTACATCCTCACCGCCAATATGGGGATGCTCAATACCTACCAGGGCCTGATCATGCCTTTCGCCATGAGTGCTTACGGTATTTTCCTCATGCGGCAGTTCATCCTGCCCGTGCCCAACGAGCTGATCGATGCGGCGCGGATGGATGGCGCGGGCGACCTGCGCATCTTCGTCGACATCATCCTGCCGCAGCTGAAACCCGCCTTGGCGACGGTCGGCCTTCTGACCTTTGTCTTCCAGTTCAACGAATTCCTCTGGCCGCTGATCGTCGTCAGCACTACCGAGATGCGCCCCATCACCACGGGCCTCACGCTCTTCAACCAGGAATTCTTCACGCAGTGGAATCTCACCGCCACCGGCGGTCTCATCCTCTTTCTTCCCAGCTTCCTGCTCTTCATTCTCATGCAGCGCTACTTCGTGCGCTCCGTGATGATGTCGGGCCTCAAATAGACAGACCAGGCGAAAGGCCACCCGATCGTGACTACCCATCCCAATGTCATCGTCTTCTTCACCGACCAGCAGCGCTGGGATTCGGTCGGCATGCACGGGCACCCCGCCGGGCTGACGCCGAATTTCGACCGCATGGCGAAGGCGGGCATGTTCGTCAAGAACTCCTTCACCTGCCAGCCGGTCTGCGGCCCTGCCCGCTCGGCCTTCCAGTCCGGCCTCTACCCAACCAAGACCGGGTGCTACCGCAACAGCATCCCGCTGCCGCGCGGCCAGAAGACGCTGGCCCACCACTTCCGCGACGGCGGCTACGAGACGGCCTATATCGGCAAGTGGCACCTGGCCTCGTCCGATCCGGTCCACAAGGAGGAGCGCGGCGGCTACGAGCACTGGCAGGCGGCCAACATCCTGGAATTCACCTCCTGGGCCTACGACACCGTCCTCTTCGATGCCGACAACAACAAGCTGAAGCTCCCCGGCTATCGCGTCGATGCGCTGACCGATGCCGCCATCCGCTACATCGACGGCCCGCACGCCAAGCCGTACTTCCTTTTCCTGTCGTTCCTCGAGCCGCACCACCAGAACCAGCACGACGACTATCCCGCGCCCGATGGTTACGCGGATCGCCTGCGCGACCGCCTGACGCTGCCGCCCGATCTCGCCGCCCTCGGTGGCACGTCGCAGCAGCACTATCCGGGCTATATGGGCATGATCCAGCGCCTCGACGAAGCCTTCGGCCGGCTCATCGATGCGCTCAAGAGCCTCGGCCAGCTCGACGACACGATCATCCTCTTCTCGTCGGACCACGGCTGCCACTTCAAGACGCGCAACAGCGAATACAAGCGCTCCTGCCACGAGGCTTCGGTGCGCGTGCCGACGCTGTTCCACGGTCCGGGCTTCACCGGCAAGGGCGTGCACGAAGGGCTGGTCAGCCTCATCGACCTGCCGCCGACCCTTCTCGCCGCCGCCGGCCTGCCCGTTCCCTCCGAAATGCAGGGCAGAGCGATCGTTCCGGGCGCCGTCAGCGACGACGAGACGATGTTCATCCAGATCAGCGAATCCCATGTCGGGCGGGCCTTGCGCACGCATCGCTGGAAATACGAAGTCGTGGCCCCGGGCGGCGACGGCTGGAACGACAAGGATGCGTCATCCTATGCCGAAACCTTCCTTTACGATCTCGATGCCGACCCCTATGAACTCGACAACAAGGTCGCGGACCCGTCCCTTGCCGGCCTTCGCGCGGAATTGCGCGAAAAGCTGATCGGACGCATGGTGGCCGCTGGGGAATCGGCGCCGGAGATCGTACCGGCAGGATAGCTGGAAGAGATAAGCGTGGCGCCGCAGCGGAGCGAGCAGAAGTCGAGCCTGGCGGGTAGCGAACGGCCACCCACCATGGCGGACGTCGCCCGCCTGGCACAGGTCTCGACCGCCGCGGTCTCGTATTTCCTCTCCGGACAGACCGACCAGCTCCGCCGCGTCGGCGCCGAGGCGCAGGAGCGCATCCGCGAGGCCGTGGAAACCCTCGGCTACGTCCGCAACAAGACGGCCCGGCACCTCAGGCTGCAGCGCACCGAGCGCATCTGTCTGCTCATGCCCAAGCTCGGCATTCCCTTCGCCGACAAGATGGCGCACGACGTCGATGCCGTGGCCCACAACCACGGCTTTTCGACCATCGTCGTCACCGCCTCGGGCGAAGAAGCCTATCGGCGCGTCCTGCGCGACGTCGAGATGGGCCTGGCCGACGGCGTCATCGCCGATGCCAACGGGCTGGAGCCCGACGAGATTTCGCGCCTGTTCGAAACCTTTTCCAGCGTCAACCGGGCCTGCCTCGTCATCCACCCGACGGCCAAGGGCAAGGGCTTTTCCGTCCTGAACTACGATTGGAACGGCGCCCTCAGCGATGCGCTGGAACATCTGGTCGCAACCGGCCATACGCGCGTCGCCTATATCCAGAATCGCACCCGATCGCCCAATCCGCGGGCCAGGCTGGTGCGGGACTTCATCGCCTCAAGGGGCTTGCCAGAACCCATCGTGCTCGACGGCGCCCAGAACCGCGAGGCCGTCGCCATCGCCGCCCGCGAGATCGCGGCCGCCTCGCATCCCCGTCCCACGGCCGTGCTGGTCGAATCCGATTTCACCGCCGTCACGGTGATCGAGGAATTGCAGCGCCGGGGCCTCTCCGTGCCGGGCGATGTCGCGGTCATCGGCTGCGGCAATGCCGAGGAAGGCTATTACTGCAATCCGCGGCTCACCACGATCGGCCCGACCTGGCTCTCGATCACCGAAGCCGCGGAGCACCTGATCGAAATCATGCAGAAGGGCGGCAAGACGACGCCGCGGCGCTTCACCATCCCCTGGACGCTCTACATCCGCGAAAGCGGCTAAGCCTTCATATTCGCGAGAGCGGCTGAAGCATCCTTACCAAACCTTATGGTATCTTACCGGTTTCTAACGTGCATCCCGGGCTTGCGCTTCTTATCTCTCTGATGGAAGCGGCCGGAGGGCGGCCGCGGGTTTGCCACAGGAAACCCGAATGAGATCGTTGTTTCGCATCGGCATCGTCCTGGCATTGGTCGTCGTGGCTGGCGGGGCCGCGTGGTGGTTCATGTTCTCGGCGCCGCAGGCGGCAACCGAACCGGCGACGGTCGCGGTTACGCGTGGCGACGTCGAAGACACCGTCCTCGCCTCCGGCACGCTCGAGGCCAACTCGGTGACGAGCGTCGGCGCCGAAGTGTCCGGCCGCATCGAGACGCTGCACGTCAAGCTCGGCGATACGGTCAAGCAGGGCGACGTCATCGCCGAGATCGATTCCCTAAACCAGGAAAACGACGTGAAGGCCGCCGAGGCCTCGCTCGCCAATATCAAGGCGCAAAAGCTCGCCAAACAGGCCGATGTCGTGCAGGCGCAGCAGGCGCTCGACCGCGCCAGGCAGCTCGTCGGCCAGAAGCTGATGTCGCAGGCCGATTTCGAGGCGGCGCAGGCGACGCTCGATGCCGCCAATGCCCAGATCGATGCGCTCGATGCGCAGATCAGCCAGGCCGAGCTCGCCGTCGACGCCGCCAACCTCAATCTCAGCCGCACCAGGATCACGGCGCCGGTCGCCGGCACGGTCGTCGCCGTCCTCGTCACCGAAGGCCAGACCGTCAACGCCAACCAGCAGACGCCGACCATCGTCAAGATCGCCGATCTCGACACCATGATCATCAAGGCACAGATCTCGGAAGCCGACGTGACGCGCGTGCAGCCGGGCCAGCACGCCTGGTTCACCATCCTCGGCGAGCCGGATCGACGCATCGACGCCACGCTGCTGTCGGTAGAGCCGGCGCCCGACGCCATCACCACGTCCGATACCGGCATTTCGTCCAACGACGACGCCATCTACTACAACGGCCTGTTCCGCGTCGAAAATGCCGATCATCACCTGCGCATCGCCATGACGGCCAAGGTCACCATCGTGCTCCAGCAAGCCAGGGACGCGCTGATCATTCCCTCCTCGCTGCTCGGCGACAAGGGGCCGAACGGCAAGTACGTCGTGCGCGTCTACGATCCTGCGACCAAGACGACGAAGCCGGCGCGCATCACCGTCGGGCTCGACAACAACATCACCGCCGAAGTCACCAGCGGCCTCAAGGAAGGCGACCTGGTCATCAGCGGCGGCGTGCGCCGCACCGTCGGCAATCCGCCGGCAGGCGGCAATACCCGCGGCCCTGGCGGCCGGCGCGGCCCGTCCTTCATAGGACTCTGAGCGAGATGGCTCCGCTCATCGAGCTCAGCAAGGTCAGCCGCGTCTTTGCCACCGGCGAGGAGAGCGTCGCCGTCCTCAAGGACATCGACCTCACCATCGAGGCGGGTGAACTCGTCGCCATCATCGGCGCCTCAGGCTCGGGCAAGTCGACGCTGATGAACATCCTCGGTTGCCTGGATCGCGCCAGCTCGGGCACCTACCGCTTTGCCGGCCGCGATACCGGCGGCCTTGCCGCCAACGAGCTTGCCGAGCTCCGGCGCGAGCACTTCGGCTTCATCTTCCAGCGCTACCAGTTGCTCGCCGATCTCGACGCCGTCGAGAACGTCGAAATGCCCGCCGTCTATGCCGGCATCGATCCGGCCGCCCGGCGCGAGCGCGCCGTCTCGCTCCTCACCCGTCTTGGCCTCGGCGACCGTCTTCGCCACCGTCCGACCGCGCTCTCGGGCGGCCAGCAGCAGCGCGTTTCCGTCGCCCGTGCGCTGATGAACGGCGGCGAGGTCATCCTGGCCGACGAGCCCACCGGCGCCCTCGACAGCAAGAGCGGCGCCGACCTTATGGCCCTGTTGCGCGAGCTGCACGAGGACGGGCATACGATCATCATCGTCACGCACGACCACGATGTCGCCTCTGAGGCCAATCGCATCGTCGAGATCAGCGACGGCCGCATCATCTCCGATACCCGCACCGACCCCGCCGAACTGCGTCCGCCGCGCGCCCGCGACACGGCCAAGCGCGCCTCGAAACTCCGCGAAGGGTTCGATCGCGGCGCCGAAGCCCTGCGCATGGCCCTGCGCGCCATGACCTCGCACAAGCTGCGCACCTTCCTCACCATGCTCGGCATCATCATCGGCATCGCCTCGGTGGTCTCGGTCGTGGCGCTCGGCCAAGGCAGCCAGCAGGCGGTGCTCGAGCGCATTTCGGCCATCGGCACCAACACGATCAACGTCATCCCCGGCACCGGCTTCGGCGACCGCCGCGCCGCGCGCATCCGCACGCTCGTGCCGTCCGATGCCGATGCCATTGCTGCCCAGCCCTATGCCGACAGCGTTTCGCCGCGCGTCACCGCCAATGCCACCGCCGTCTACAAGAACCTTTCGGCCTCGGCGCAGGTCACGGGCGTCGGCGCCGCCTATTTCCGCGTCAACGGCTCGACCTTCACCGAAGGCGTCGGCTTCTCGCAGTCGGGTGTCGACCGGCGCAGCCAGGATGCCGTCATCGACACCAACGCCGTCTCCGCCCTCTTCCCCAACGGCGAGGAGCCGCTGGGCCAGGTCATCATGCTCGGCCGCGTCCCCGTCCGCATCATCGGCGTCATCGAATCCACCGCCGGCTTCGGCCCCTCCTCCGATGCCGCCAACGTCTACCTGCCTTACACGACGGCGATGGACCGCATGCTCGGCCGCAACTACCTTTCCGGCATCACCGTGCGCATCGCCGACGATTACAACATGGACGATGCCGAAGCGGGCATCACGGCGCTGCTCACGCGCCTGCACGGCACCGACGATTTCTTCCTGCAGAACACCAACACGATCCGCGACACGATCGAGAGCACCAGCCAGACGCTGACCCTGCTCGTTTCGGCCATCGCCGTCATCTCGCTCGTCGTCGGCGGCATCGGCGTCATGAACATCATGCTGGTCTCGGTCACCGAGCGCACGCGCGAGATCGGCATCCGCATGGCCGTCGGCGCTCGCCGCGGCGACATCCTCCGGCAATTCCTCACCGAGGCCGTGCTCGTCTGCTTCATCGGCGGCGCCGCCGGCATCGGCCTGTCGTTCCTGCTCGGAGCGGGGCTCACGCACTTCCTCACCGAGGCGCGGCTGTCCTATTCCACCGCCTCGATCGTCGCGGCAATCCTGTCGTCCAGCCTCATCGGCGTCATCTTCGGCTTCATGCCGGCGCGCTCGGCGGCGCGGCTCGATCCGGTGCAGGCGCTGGCGCGCGAGTAGTCCGCTGTAGAAATTTGGCTTATTGTGGCGAGTCAAATGGCTCCGCCATCTCCTGCCAAACAATACGGATTTGCCCTCATGCCCCAGTCTTCCCCGTCGCCCGCCATCGATCCGGTCAAGCTCGATCGCCTGGCCGAGGTCGCCGTCAAGGTCGGCCTGCAATTGCAGCCGGGCCAGGACCTGGTGATGACGGCGCCGATCAACGCCCTGCCCCTCGTTCGTCGCATCGCCGAGCACGCCTACAAGGCCGGCGCCGGCATCGTGCAGCCGATCTTTTCCGACGAACAACTCACCCTCGCCCGCTACCACAATGCGCGCGACGAGAGCTTCGATACCGCCGCCGGCTGGCTCTACGAGGGCATGGCCAGGGCCTTCGGCAACAATGCCGCGCGCCTCGCCATTGCCGGCGACAACCCGATGCTGCTGTCCAACGAGGATCCGGAAAAGGTCTCGCGCGCCAACCGCGCCCAGTCCAACGCCTACAAGCCCGCGCTCGAAAAGATCGTCACCTTCGAGATCAACTGGAACATCGTCGCCTATCCCAACGCCTCCTGGGCCCGCCAGATGTTCCCCGAGGACACCGAGGAAGAGGCCGTCCGCAAGCTGGCCGACGCCATCTTCGCCGCCTCGCGCGTCGATGTCGCCGATCCCATCGCCGCCTGGAAGGACCATAACGCCGCCCTGAAGCGCCGCCGCGACTGGCTCAACGGCAAGAATTTCTCGGCCCTGCACTACCGCGCCCCGGGCACCGATCTCACGATCGGCCTCGCCGACGGCCACGAATGGCAGGGCGGCGCCTCGACGGCCCGCAACGGCATCACCTGCAACGCCAATATCCCGACCGAGGAAGTCTTCACCACGCCGCACCGGCTGCGCGTCGACGGCCACGTCGTTTCCACCAAGCCGCTGTCGCACCAGGGCACGCTGATCGAGAACATCCAGGTGAAGTTCGAGGGCGGCCGCATCGTCGAAGCCAAGGCCAGCAAGGGCGAAGCAGTGCTCAACAAGGTCATGGACACCGACGAGGGCGCCCGGCGCCTGGGCGAAGTGGCGCTGGTGCCGAATTCCTCGCCGATCTCGGCCAGCGGCCTCTTGTTCTACAACACGCTGTTCGACGAGAACGCCGCCTGCCACATCGCCATGGGCCAGTGCTACACCAAGTGCTTCCGCGACGGCGCCAAGCTTTCACCGGAACAGGTGACCGCGCAGGGCGGCAATTCCAGCCTCATCCACATCGACTGGATGATCGGCTCGGGCGAACTCGACATCGACGGCGTCTATGCCGACGGCCGCCGCGAGCCGGTCTTCCGCAAGGGCGAGTGGGCGTAAGGAAGTAACCACAGCCTCGATGAGCACCCTCCCCCTTGCGGGGAGGGTTGGGGAGGGGGTGACCCACCCGGATTTCTCCGGCTCCTCGTCGAGCTTCGCAGCCCCTAGCCTCTTCTAGACTGCTTCACGATCTCGATCGCATGCGCGCGGATCTTCTTGCGCAGCGTATTCCTGTTCAGCCCCAGCAGGTCCGCCGCCTTGATCTGGTTGCCGCCGCAGGCATTCAGCACCATGGCGATCAGCGGCGCCTCCACCTTGTCGAGCACGCGCTGATAGAGGCCCGCCGGCGGCAGGTTCGGCTCGTGCTCGCCCAGCAGTTGCGCCACATGCGCTTCCACCGCTGCCGACACGTCGGCCGTGCCGCCGATCCCCGTCATCATCGGCTCTTCGCCGATATTGAGCTCGTTCTGCACGATCTCGGCGGAAATCACCTCGTCGGCATAAAGCGCCGACAGCCGCCGCACCAGGTTCTCCAGCTCGCGGATATTGCCGGGCCAGGAATAGTTCTGCATCAGCCTGATGGCATCGAGCGAGATCGATTTTTCTGGCTCGCCGCCGTTCTGCGCGCTCTTCAGGAAATGCGCGACGAGGTCGGCGATGTCGTCGATGCGCTCGCGCAGCGGCGGCAGGCGGATCGGCACGACGTTGAGGCGATAATAGAGGTCCTCGCGGAACAGGCCCTGCCGGATCATCTGGCTGAGGTCGCGATGCGTCGCGGCGACGATGCGCACATTGGTCTTCATGGCCGTGCGCCCGCCGACCATCGTGTATTCGCCCTCCTGCAGCACGCGCAGCAGCCGCGTCTGGGCGTCCATCGGCATGTCGCCGATCTCGTCGAGGAAGAGCGTGCCGCCCTCGGCCTGCTCGAAGCGCCCCGAAGAGCGCGCCGTGGCGCCGGTGAAGGCCCCCTTCTCGTGGCCGAACAGTTCCGCCTCGATGAGGTCGCGCGGAATCGCCGCCATGTTGATGGCAACGAACGGCCCGTTCCGCCTCTTGCCGAAATCGTGCAGCGCCCGCGCCACCAGTTCCTTGCCGGTGCCGCTCTCACCGGTGATCATCACCGTCAGGTCGGTCTGCATCAGCCGCGCCAGCGCCCGGTAGATTTCCTGCATGGCGGACGAGCGGCCGACCAGCGGCATCGTCTCGCCCGGTTCCTCGGTATTGCGCTCGCGCTGCGCGGGCTTCTTGGCATCGGCCAGCGCCCGCTGCACCACGGCCAGCACTTCGCCGATATCGAAGGGTTTCGGCAGGTATTCGTAGGCGCCGACTTCCGAAGCGCGGATCGCCGTCATGAAGGTGTTCTGCGCGCTCATCACCACCATCGGCAGGTCCGGCCGCAGCTTCTTGATCTTGGGCATGATCTCGAAGGCGTTGCCGTCCGGCATGTGCACGTCGGTGATCAGCAGGTCGCCCTCGCCGCGGCTCACCCAGTTCCACATGGTCGACATGTTGCCGGTGGGCCGCACCTCGTAGCCGGCGCGCGTCAGCGCCTGGTTCAGCACCATGCGAATGGCCGAGTCGTCGTCGGCAAGAAGAACGGTATGGCCGCTCATTGGGTCAGGGCCTCCTGGGTTTCGGGAAGCGCCAGGCCGCTGGCGACCGGCAGCAATATGCGGAACCGCGTGCGTCCGGGCCGGCTTTCGGCATCGATGACGCCGCCATGGTCGCCCACGATCTTGGCGACCAGCGCCAGCCCGAGACCGGAGCCGTTGGACTTGGTGGTGACGAACGGATCGAAGAGGAACGGCAACAGGTCCGGCGGCACGCCCGGCCCGTTGTCCTCGATGACGATTTCGAGCGGCAGCGAGATGCGGTCGGCAACGCCAGCCACGGCAATGCGGATGCCCGGCCGGAACGCCGTCGAAAAGCGGATTTCGGGTTTCGGAGTCCGCTCAAGGGCTTCGGCAGCGTTCTTCACCAGGTTCAGGAAGACCTGCACGAGCTGATCGCGGTTGCCGAAGACGGGCGGCAGCGACGGATCGTATTCCTCCGAAAACGCGATCTCGCGCGCCATACCGCTCTTCACAAGCAGCTTCACGCGGTCGAGTACGACGTGGATGTTGATCGGCTCGCGCTCCATCGGGCGGTCGTCGCCGAACACTTCCACACGGTCGATCAGGTTGACGATGCGGTCCGTCTCCTCGCGGATCAGGCGCGCCAGCGGCACTTCGTCGGCGGCAACGCTCTGCTCCAGCAATTGCGCGGCGCCTCTAATGCCCGACAGCGGATTCTTGATCTCGTGCGCCAGCATCGAGGCAAGCCCGGTGACCGACCGCGCCGCGCCGCGCGACACCAGTTGCCGGTCGATCTTGTCGGCCATCGTCCGTTCCTGGAACAGCAGCGCCACCAGCCCGTCCTTGTTGTCCGACATGGGGCTGGCATAGACGTCGACCACGCGCTCGTCGCCGAAGCGGGACGAACCGACCGAGACGCGGTATTCGGTCATCGGCGCGCGCCTGGCGCTGACGGTTTCGACGAGGCTGACGATGGGCGAGCCGAAGGCGATGAGGTCGTGCAGCCGCTGGCGGCGCAACACGCTCAGCGAAGCGCCGAAAAACGCTTCGGCGGCATAGTTCACGAAGACGATGAGGTTGGTCTCGTCGCAGATGATCACGGGCTGGGGCAGCGCCTGCAGCACCGAAACCGCCATGCCCGAAACATCCGGCTTCATGCCGCCCGCCTCCAGTCGTCGCCGTAGATTTCGGGGATCATCTTCAGCACCGTCCCGGCATCCTCGGCCTTGAGCAGAGCCTGCCGGTCCGGCTTTTCCAGCTCGATCCCCAGGGCTTCCAGGTACCAGTCGAGATGTTTTCGCGCGGCGCGCACGCCGACATGCTCGCCGTATTCGGAAAGCATGCCCTCGTATTGCTCGGCGATGAGGTCGATGAGTTCGTCGCCCTCCGGCGCCGGCCGGGCCGCCTGCCCTGCCAGTTGCGCGCCGATCTGGCCCACGATCCACGGCCGCCCCTGCGCGCCGCGGCCCAGCATCACGGCGGCGGCGCCCGAAAGCTCCAGCGCCTTGCGGGCGCTCGCCAGGTCGATGATGTCGCCGTTGACGACGACCGGCACGTCCACCGCTTCGACGACGGCGCGCACCGGCTCCCAGCGGGCCGTGCCCTTGTAGAACATCTGCCGCGTGCGGCCGTGCACGGTGATCATCTGCACGCCCGCATCGACGGCGCGTTTAGCGATATCGGGCGCGTTGAGGCTGTCGTCGTCCCAGCCCAGGCGCATTTTCAGCGTCACCGGCAGCGGCGTCGCCTTCACCACCGTTTCGATCAGCTTCAGCGCCAGGTCGGGCACGCGCATCAGCGCCGAGCCGGCATAGCCGTTGGTCACGCGCTTGCTGGGACAGCCGAGGTTGATGTCGATGATGTCAGCGCCCGCCTCGCAGGCGATCTCGGCGCCCCGCTGCATCCATTCGGCCTCGCACCCGGCCAGTTGCACCGAATGCGGCAGCGCGCCGCCCTGCTTGCCGAGCTTGCGCACCATGTCGTGGTGGCCGGTGGTCAACGCCGCGCTGGCGATCATCTCGGAAACAACGAGCCCGGCGCCGAAGCGTTCGGCCAGCGCGCGGAACGGCCGGTCGGTAATGCCGGCCATGGGCGCAAGGAAGGCATTGTTGGGCAATCGGTGTCCGGCAATGCTCAGGCCGCAGGCGAATTCTGACAAAACTGCACCCAAAATGCGCAACCGGAAAGGAATGCCTGCACAATAATCAATTTCGAGGATGACGCAACAGCCCTGGGAGATAAAAGCGTCAAATCCGGACGAATGCACAAAAACACGCCAGTGGCCTTTATAAGAAGACGCCAGCACCCTGCTCTTTTCACCCCCCTCCCAACCTCCCCCGCAAGGGGGGAGGTGCCCCTCCGAGTATTTGGAAATGATTGAGCAACAGCCTCGATGAGCACCCTCCCCCTTGCGGGGAGGGTTGGGGAGGGGGTGACCCACCCGGATTTCTCAACCTTCATCCATCAGGCAAAACGCGCCAACTCGTGCTATATCGATCCCCAACACAGTCGGGGACATCATACTTTGACACCATTCTTCCAAACCCCATTGCCGCCCGGCCCTGCCGGCACGCTCCTTTAGCCCAAACCACCCGGACAAGATTTTGCAGCAGCCGAAAACGATCGCGGTCGTCGTCGTCGCCGCCGGCAAGGGCGAACGAGCCGCCCTTGATGGCGATGCCACGCCCAAGCAATACCGGCGCGTCGCCGGCCACTCCGTCATGGCCCACACGCTGGGGAATTTCCTCAGGCAACCGGACATCACCTGGATCCTGCCCGTCATCCATCCCGATCACGCCGAGCACTATGCCCGCATCGGCCTTGCCGACACGCGGCTGCTGGCGCCGGTGGCGGGCGGCGCGACGCGCCAGGCCTCGGTCCTCGCCGGGCTGCGCGCACTCTCCTCGCAGGCGCCGGATGTCGTCCTCATCCACGATGCGGCGCGCCCCTTCGCAACGCCCGACCTCATCATGGACGTCGTCACCGTCCTGCAGCTTCACGACGGCGCCCTGCCCGCGCTGCCGGTCAGCGACACGGTGAAGCGCTCGCTCGACGGCCGGCACGTCGCCGGCACCGAGGATCGCAGCCAGCTCGCCACCGCCCAGACGCCGCAGGGTTTCTGGTATTCGAAAATCCTCGCAGCCCACGAGCGCGCCGCGCATACCGACCGCACCTTCACCGACGATGCCGAAATCGCCGAATGGGCGGGGCTCGACGTCGTCATGGTCATGGGCGACCGCAACAACATCAAGATCACGCATCCCGACGATTTCGAGCGCGCCGAGCGGATGCTGACCGGGAGCACTGCCATGGAAACCCGCATCGGAACCGGCTTCGACGTGCATTCGTTCGAGCCGGGCGATGCCGTCTGGCTGGGCGGCGTCGAAATCCCGCACACCGCCAAACTCACCGGTCATTCCGATGCCGACGTGGCCTTGCATGCGCTTGCCGATGCCATTTACGGCGCCCTCGGCGAAGGCGATATCGGCACCTTCTTTCCGCCCAGCGATCCGCAGTGGAAAGGCGCCGCCTCGCGCACCTTCATTGCCCATGCGGCGGGGCTCGTCGCCAAGCGCCAGGGCCGCATCGTCAATCTCGACATCACCATCGTCTGCGAGGCCCCGAGGATTTCGCCGCACGTGCCCGCAATGCGCGCCGCCATTGCGGATGCTTGCGGGATCGCCCCTTCGCGCGTAACCATCAAGGCAACGACGAATGAAAGGCTGGGATTCATCGGCCGCGAGGAGGGAATAGTCGCGATGGCCGCCGCCAGCATCGAATTGCCGCGGGAGGATTAGTTGCCGGCTAAACAGCGGAAAAGTGTGGCTGCCACGGTTATCGAGCGCCTCACCGAAGCGAAATTGACCATTGCCACGGCCGAAAGCTGCACGGGCGGCCTCATTGCCGGCGCGCTCACCGATATTCCCGGTTCATCCAAGGCGTTCTTCGGCGGGTTCGTCACCTACGACAATGCCGCCAAGACGGCGATGATCCGTGTCCCGGCCCGCATGATCCGCGATCACGGCGCCGTTTCGGCGCAGGTCGCCCGCGCCATGGCGGACGGCGCCCGCAACACCGCCCGCACCGATCTCGCCGTCGCCTCGACCGGCGTCGCCGGTCCCGATGGCGGCACCGAGAAAAAGCCGGTCGGGCTCGTCTATCTCGCCGTCGCCACCCGCAACGGCACCCATGTCGTCGAAAAGCGCTTCGGCGACCTGCCGCGCGCCGAAATCCGCGCGAAAGCCGTCGAAGCGGCGCTGGAACTGGTGCTGGACACGCTCGACCAGCCGATGGAGTGGTCGGGCCGTCAGTAGGTCTTGCCGCCGTAGCGCCGGTCGGCCTCGTCGGCGAACGCCTGCATGATCTCGTTCTGCTTGGCGGCGAAGGCCGGTTCGGCAACGGCCGCGATCAGCCGGTTGGAAATCTTGAAATCGATGGCAAAGCGCACGCGCGTTCCCATGCCCTCGGGCTCGAACTGCCAGAGGCTGTCGAGATGCGAGAACGGCCCATCCACCGCCTTGGCGGCAATGGTGCGGGCTTCGGGGTCGAACGTCACCTTGCTCGTATAGGCCTGCGTCACCGGCCCGAAGCGGATGGTCATCTTGGCGTAGCGCACATCGCCGACGGCGCCGTAATCGGGCTTCACGATCATCTCCGTGCAATTGGGGATGAAGCGCGGATAATCCTCGAGATCGGACACGAGGTCGTACATCCGTTCCGGCAGATGCGGTACGTGGCGCTCGAAAACGAGGTCAGGCATGCTTGGCGAGCCGCGCGGCCTTGAGTTCGGCGAAGTCCTCGCCGGCATGGTGCGACGAGCGGGTCAGCGGGCTCGACGAAACCTTGAGGAAGCCCTTGGCATAGCCGACGGTCTCGAACGACTTGAACTCTTCCGGCGTCACGTAGCGCATCACCTGGTGGTGCTTGCGCGTCGGCTGCAGGTACTGTCCGATGGTGAGGAAATCGACGTCGGCCGAGCGCAGGTCGTCCATCAGCTGCAGCACTTCGTTGCGCTCCTCGCCCAGACCCACCATGATCCCCGATTTGGTGAACATGGTCGGGTCCAGTTCCTTCACCCGCTGCAGCAGCCGGATGGAGTGGAAGTAGCGCGCGCCGGGCCGCACCTTCAAATATTTCGACGGCACGGTTTCGAGGTTGTGGTTGAAGACGTCGGGCTTGGCCGCAACGACGATCTCCAGCGCGCCTTCCTTGCGCAGGAAATCGGGCGTCAGCACCTCAATCGTGGTCTTCGGGTTCTTCTTGCGGATGGCGCGGATCACCTGGGCGAAGTGGTTGGCGCCGCCGTCGATCAGGTCGTCGCGGTCGACCGACGTGATCACCACATGCTCGAGCCCGAGCTTGGCGACGGCGTTGGCGACGTTTTCCGGCTCATGCGGATCGAGCTGCGTCGGCAGGCCCGTCGCCACGTTGCAGAAGGCGCAGGCGCGCGTGCAGATTTCGCCCATGATCATCATGGTCGCGTGCTTTTTCGACCAGCACTCGCCGATATTGGGGCAGCCGGCTTCCTCGCAGACGGTGACGAGGTTGTTCTCGCGCACGATCTGCTGGGTTTCCTTGTAAACCGGCGATCCCGGCGCCTTCACCCTGATCCAGTCGGGTTTGCGCAGCATTTCCGTGTCGGGACGATGCGCCTTTTCCGGATGCCGCGGACGCGCCGCCATCGTGTCGATCAGGGTAACCAATTGCTTTTGCCTTTCAGGCTTAGGGCCAAGCTATTCCCTATATCGCTTCGCGCCCCTGCCCCCGCAAGTCCGGCGGGCGCATGGCAGCTCCGTCACTTCATGATGTCGGCGATCTCGATCCACTCGCCGTTCTTGGCGGCCGAGGCGATCGTCGCCTGCACGACGGCGAAGCTGTAGAGGTTGTCGGCGCCCGAGGAGAACCGCGGCGGAAATTCGCCGGTATCGACGGCCTGCGCCACCGCATGGAGCGTGCCGAGCCGGTCGGTGAATTCGATCGGCGCCAGTTCCAGCGGCTTTGCCTCGCCGCCGCGCTCGCGGGTTACCACCCGGTCGGGGCCGAGCGTGCCGAGGAAATTGTCGCGCGAAACCCAGAAGATTTCGCCGTCCGAGCAATCCATTGTCCATTCGCCGGACCACGGGGTCGGCGTGCCGCCGCTCATCCACGAGCCCTTGTAGGAAACGATGGTGCCGCGCTCGAATTCGAGCGTCGCAACGCCGACGGGATGGAACTTGAACGGGCTTGCCGGCGGATTCCACGTCCGGCACGAAACGCGCTTGGGGTTGTCGTTCAGCACCATGCGCATCAGGTCGAAATGGTGGATCGACATGTCGGCCAGCAGCGGATCGGGGAAATCCCAATACTTGTAGCCCTGGCTCGGCCCGTGCCGGCGGAAATCGACGGTGACGAGATTGACCGGTCCGAACTTCTGCTCGCCGATCAGCCGCGAAACGGCGATCGGCGCCTGCTGGAAGCGGTAGTTCTGGCTAACCATCAGGATGCGCGCATGCTGCTGGGCCAGCGCCACCAGTTCCTTGGCCTGCGCCATGGTCGAGGCGAACGGCTTTTCGACGATGACGTGAAAGCCCAGTTCCAGCGCTTCCTTGACCACCGGATAGTGCGCTTCGGTGCGGAGCGTTCCGATCACCAGGTCGGCTTTAACGGCCTTGGCCGCCTCGGCAAGGCTCGAAAAGCAGAGCTTCGGGTCGACGCCGAGTTCGGTCTGGACGCGCGCCGTCGCCTCGGGCGAGGTGTCGACATAGGCAACCATTTCGACATTGGGGACGCGCGGAATCACGTCCTGGCTCCAGGAAAATCCCCAGCGCCCCAAACCGACCTGTATTGCCCTGGCCATTCCGGCTCTCCCAGTTTTAGATGTTCAGCGCGCGCCCATAGGCGTCGAGCACGCTCTCTTTCATCGTCTCGCTCAGCGTGGGATGCGGGAAGATGGTGTGGATGAGGTCTTCCTCGGTGGTTTCGAGGTTCATGGCGACGACGAAGCCTTCGATGAGTTCGGTCACCTCGGCGCCGACCATGTGGGCGCCCAGCAGTTCGCCGGTCTTGGCATCGAAGATGGTCTTCACCAGCCCGTCCGGCTCGCCAAGCGCGATGGCCTTGCCGTTGCCGATGAACGGGAACCGCCCGACCTTGATCTCGCGGCCGGCTTCCTTGGCCTTGGCCTCGGTCAGGCCGACGCTCGCCACTTGCGGTTCGCAATAGGTGCAGCCCGGCACCCGGCGCTTGTCGAGCGGATGCACGGAGAGGCCCGCGATCTTTTCGACCGTCACCACGCCCTCGTGCTCGGCCTTGTGCGCCAGCATCGGCGGGCCGGCGACGTCGCCGATGGCCCAGATGCCGTCGATATTGGTCTTGCCGTAGCCATCGATGGCGATGGCGCCGCGGTCGAGCTTCACGCCGACCTGCTCCAGCCCCAGTCCTTCGGTGTTGCACTGCACGCCAACGGCCGAGATCAGGTGATCGCCGGAAATCTGCTGCTTTTCACCCGACTTCAGCTCGACATGCGCGACGACACCGGTCTTGGACTTGTCGACCTTGGTCACCTTGGCGTCGGTCAGGAACTTAATGCCACGCTTTTCCATGCGCTTGCGCACGAGGCCGGCGATCTCGGCGTCCTCGACCGGCAGGATCTGCGGCAGCAGTTCGATCACCGTCACCTCGGCGCCCATCGAGCGGTAGAACGAGGCGAACTCGATGCCGATGGCGCCCGAGCCCATGACGACGAGCGATTTCGGCATCGCCTTGGGCTTCATCGCCTCGAAATAGGTCCAGATGCGGTCGCCGTCCGGCTCGATGCCGGGCAGCACGCGCGGCCGCGCGCCAGTGGCGATGATGATGTTCTTGGCCTTGTAGGTCCCCTCGCCCAGCGGCGTCTTCGGGCCCGGCCATTGCGGCTCCACCGGCTTCTTGGTCGTCTTGCCGACCTTGATCTCGCCGGGCTTGGTGATCGTCGCCTCGCCCCAGATGATATCGACCTTGTTCTTCTTCATGAGGAACTGGACGCCGTTGTTCATCTGGCCGGCGATGTTGCGCGAGCGCTTGACGATGGCATCGAGGTCGAAGCCGAACTTTTCCGCCGTCAGCCCGTAATCCTTGGCGTGGCCCATATGGCCGTAGATCTCGGCCGTGCGCAGCAGCGCCTTGGTCGGGATGCACCCCCAGTTCGAGCAGATGCCGGCCATGTGCTCGCGCTCGACGATGGCCGTTTTCAGGCCCAGTTGCGCGGCACGGATGGCGGCGACGTAGCCACCCGGGCCAGCACCGATGACGATCAGGTCGTAAGTATCAGCCATGGGCTCCTCGTTTCAGCTCGGCTAGAGGCCAAGCGTCGATTTCACCAGCGGCACCAGCCCCTCGCCGATGGCACGTGTATTCTGCGGGTCAAGATGCACGCCATCGGCCCGGTGGGCCTTGGAGACGGTGGAAGCATCGAAGAACGGTACGCCGAGCTCTTCGGCGCGGGTCGCATAGAGCGCCGCCAGCGACTTCGACTGCTCGATGCGCAGGTCGAAATTGTTGAAGGTCTGCTTCATCTCTTCGTTGTCGGTTTCGCACAGATGCGGCGGCGACACGATGATCACCTGCGGCACCGGCTCGCCGAGCCCGGCGAACTGGCCGCGCACGATCTGCACCAGCCGCTTCATGCCCATGGAAACCTCGCGCGGCACGCCGCAGACGCCCGGCTTCAAGTCGTTGGTGCCGAGCATGATGACGACGAGGTCGAGCGGCGAATGGCTCGACAGCAGCGTCGGCAGGATGCGCGCACCGTTGCGGTCGGCAGCGGCAGTCCAGTCGTCGAAAGCCGTGGTGCGGCCGCCCAGGCCCTCGGCGATGACGCGCGCCTTGCCGCCCAGCCCCGCTTCGAGCGTCGACGGCCAGCGATCCTCGAAGGCGTGGCGCGGGCCGTTCTTTATCGGGTTGGCGCCATAGGTCAGGCTGTCGCCGAAAGCGAGAATGGTCTTCATCTGGATGGGTCCCCTCAGGCCAGCATCATTACAGGATTTTCAATAAGGCTCTTGAACACGCCCAAAACTTCGGCGCCGAGCGCGCCGTCGACGGCCCGGTGATCGCAGGAGAGCGTCACCGTCATGAAATTGCCGGTCTTGACCTGGCCCTTTTCGGCATAGACCCGCTCCTCGCCGGCGCCCACCGCCAGGATGGTGCCGTGCGGCGGGTTGATGACGGCGCCGAACTCGCGGATGCCGTACATGCCGAGGTTGGAAACGGAGGTCGCGCCGCCCTGGTATTCCTGCGGCGCCAGCCGCTTGCCGCGGGCGCGGCTCGCGAGGTCCTTCACCTCTTCCGAAATCTGGCGCAGCGTCTTGGTGTCGGCCGACCGCACGACGGGCGTGAACAGCCCGCCGGGCACGGCCACGGCTACCGCCACGTCCGAACGCTTGTGGTAGAGGATCGAATCCACTGCCCAGGTAGCGTTGGCGGCAGGCACGCGCTGCAGCGCCACGGCCCAGGCCTTCACCACGAAATCGTTGACCGAAAGCTTGAAGGCCGGCTTGCCGTCCTTGTCCTTGGGCGCGGTCGCATTGATCTGCTCACGCGCCGCCAGCAGCGCATCGATCCGGCAATCGAGCGTCAGGTAGAAGTGCGGCACGGTCTGCTTGGATTCGGTCAGGCGCGCCGCCACGGTCTTGCGCATGCCGTCGTTCGGCACGACCTCGTAGCTGCCGTCCTCGTAGAGCGCCATCACCTGCTGCTTGGTCATGCCACCCGCCATCGCCGCACCGGTGGCGGGCGCAGCCGACGGCGCGGCCTTCAGCGGCGCCTTGCCGGACTTGGCGGCTTCGACGTCCGATTTCACCACGCGACCATGCGGGCCGGTGCCGGAAACGGCGGCGATGTCGATACCGGCTTCCTTCGCCAAGCGCCGCGCCAGCGGCGAAGCGAAGACGCGATCGCCAGAGGATTTGGCAGGAGCGCTCGGTGCCGCAGCAGGAGCAGGCGCGGCAGCTTGCGGTGCCGGCTCCGGAGCTTCCGCGGCTGGCGCCTTTTCCGCCGGAACCTCAGCCTTCGGCGCAGGCGGCGGCGCAGCAGCAGCCGGAGCCGCCTTGATGTCGTCGGCGCTCTCGCCCTCTTCGAGGATGACGGCGATGACCGAGTTCACCTTCACGTTGTCCGTACCCTCGGGCACGACGATCTTGCCGATCTTGCCCTCGTCGACCGCCTCGACTTCCATCGTCGCCTTGTCGGTCTCGATCTCGGCGATGACGTCGCCGGAAGAGACGCTGTCGCCTTCCTTGACGTGCCACTTGGCGAGCTTGCCCTCCTCCATGGTGGGAGAGAGTGCCGGCATGGTGATGTTGATGCTCATGAGCCTTACTCGCCGATATCTTCGTTCCAGAGCGACGGGTTCTTTTCTATGAACTCCGCCATCATGTGCTCGCAGCGCGGCTCGTGGTAGTCGACGACGTCGACGCCCGCGAGCGCAAGCACATCCTGGAAGCCTTTGAAATTCTTGCTTTCCGCCACGACCACGCGCGAAATGCCGAACTGGATGATGGTGCCTGTGCACATCATGCAGGGCGACAAGGTGGTGTAGCAGGTCACATCCTTGTAGGTCTTCTGCCTTCCGGCATTCTGGATCGCGTCCATCTCGCCGTGCAGGATGGGATCGCCCTTCTGCACGCGGCGATTGTGGCCGCGCCCGATGATCTCGCCGTTGCGCACCAGCACCGAGCCGATCGGAATCCCGCCCTCGGCAAGCCCCCGCTGCGCCTCGTCATAGGCAGCATCGAGGAATTTTCTATCCAGTTCGTCCTGCGTCGGCATCTGCTCAGCGGTCTCCGGCATAAAGCGGCTGCGGGTCTTCATTGAAGCCGAGCGGCTTGTCCAGTGGCCAAAGACGGGCCAGTGGAAATGGTACGGAATCAAACGGGAGGGCGCTCACCTCATCATCTGATCGCCACGTACCTGTCAGACGCCAGTTCTTGCCATCGAGTTGGAATGCCTCCAGCAATTGCTGCCGAGGATCGACGAGCCACAGAAATGAAACGCCGAACTCTCCGTATATCTGCCGCTTGACCGTGCGGTCCCGCGTTTCCGTGGAGGCCGACAGCACTTCGCATATCCAGTCTGGAGGGACTGAAAAATAGTTCGTCTCCGGGTGTCCGGAGAGGCGCTCCACCCGCCATGCGGCAAGATCGGGAACGAGAACCTCGTCGCCAAGGTGCAATTCGGGCTCGTCCGCGAATATCCAGCCTCCCGGCCCGCCAATTCCCCTCTGAAACGGATTGGCCACTTCCAGTCCGAGAGCGAATACCGTCGTGGAGTGCCGGCGCGATGGCCGGGGATGCGTCATGAGCCTGCCGCGAATGATCTCCGCGACCAGGGACTCAGGCACGGCCTCCAGATCAGCGTAGGTCGCGCGTACTTCTGTCGTATCAGGCATCGCATCTGCTCCAACTACGCGCTGCTACCGGCGGACACATCGCCCTCAGCTCCGATACGTCACGGCATTCACCGCCGCGATCACGTCCTCGACGCTGGGCAGGGCCAGCTTTTCGAGGTTGGCGGCATAGGGCATGGGCACGTCCTTGCCCGTCACGCGGGCCGGCGGCGCATCGAGATAGTCGAACGCCTCGGCGGTGACGCGCGCCGCCAGTTCGGCGCCGATGCCGCCCTGCGGCCAGCCTTCCTCGACGGTGACGAGCCGGCCGGTTTTCTTGACGGATTCGATGACGGTGGCGCTGTCCATCGGCCGCAGCGTCCTGAGGTCAATGAGTTCAACGTCGACGCCCTCGGCCACCAGCTTTTCGGTCGCCTGCGTCGCATAGCGCATGCCCATCGAGAACGAGACGACGGTCACGTCCTTGCCCGGGCGGACGATGCGCGCCTTGCCGATGGGCAGCACGAAATCGTCCATCTTCGGCACCGGACCGGTGGCGCCGTAGAGGATTTCGTTTTCGAGGAAGACGACGGGATTGTCCGAGCGGATGGCCGCCTTCAGCAGGCCCTTGGCGTCGGCGGCGCTATAGGGCGCAATGACGGTGAGGCCCGGAATGTGGCTGTACCAGGCCGAATAGTCCTGGCTGTGCTGGGCGGCAACGCGCGCCGCCGCGCCGTTGGGGCCGCGGAACACCATCGGCGCCTTCACCTGCCCGCCCGACATGTAGAGCTGCTTGGCGGCGGAATTGACGATCTGGTCGATCGCCTGCATGGCGAAGTTCCAGGTCATGAACTCGACGATGGGGCGAAGGCCGGCAAAGGCGGCGCCGACGCCGAGGCCGGCAAAGCCGTGCTCGGTGATCGGGGTGTCGATCACGCGCTCCTTGCCGAACTCTTCGAGCAGGCCCTGCGACACCTTGTAGGCGCCCTGGTATTCGGCCACTTCCTCGCCCATGAGGAAGACATCCTTGTTGGCGCGCATCTCTTCGGCCATGGCGGCTCGCAAAGCTTCGCGCACCGTGATTTCTTCCATCTCGACGCCTTCCGGCAGGTCGGGATCGCTGGCCGGGGTGAATTGCGGCGCGGCGGGCGCTGCCGTTGCGGCAACGGTCGGCTGGCTCGTCCTGGCCTCGGCCGCATCGGGGCCGGGCTGCTCGGATTCCTTGGGGGCCTCGGTCTTGGGCGCCTCGACCGGCTCGGCGGTCTCGCCTTCCGCCAGCACCTGCGCGATGGGCGTATTGACCTTCACGCCTTCGGTACCTTCCGGCACCAGCAGTTTGGCGACCTTGCCGCTATCGACGGATTCGACTTCCATCGTCGCCTTGTCGGTCTCGATCTCGGCCAGCACGTCACCGGGATTTACGGTGTCGCCTTCCTTGACCAGCCATTTGGCAAGTTTGCCCTCTTCCATCGTCGGCGACAAAGCGGGCATCAGAATGTTGGGCATTTAGTTCTCCAGCCGGAGCGCCGCCGGTTCTCCCGGACGGACGAGAGAATGTTAGGCGTCGACCGTGATGTCGGTCCAGAGTTCGGACGCTGCCGGCTCGGGATCGCTGGTGGCGAAGTCGGCTGCCTCGGTGACGATGGCACGCACTTCGGTTTCAATGGCCTTGAGGCTTTCCTCGGTGCCGAACCGGCGCTCCAGGATACGCTTCTTGACCTGCTCGATCGGGTCGCGCTCGGCGCGCATCGTCTGCACTTCTTCCTTGCTGCGGTATTTGGCAGGGTCGGACATGGAGTGACCGCGATAGCGGTAGGTCAGCATTTCCAGGATATAGGGGCCGTTGCCCTCGCGGGCATGGGCGATGGCGCGCTGGGCGGCGTCGCGCACGAAGCGCACGTCCATGCCGTCGACCTGCTCGCCGGGAATGCCGAAGGAGAGGCCGCGCTGCGACAGGTCGGTGGTGGCGGCCGAGCGCTCCAGCGCCGTACCCATGGCGTAGTGGTTGTTCTCGATGATGTAGACGACCGGCAGCTTCCACAGCTTCGCCATATTGAAGCTCTCGTAGACCTGCCCCTGGTTGGCAGCGCCGTCGCCGAAATAGGTGATGGCGACCGTGTCCTCGCCACGATACTTGGCGGCGAAGGCGAGGCCGGTGCCGAGGCTCACCTGCGCGCCCACGATGCCGTTGCCGCCGTAGAAGCGATGCTCGTTGGAGAACATGTGCATGGAGCCGCCCTTCCCTTTGGAAAGGCCGCCCTCGCGCCCGGTCAGTTCGGCCATCACGCGCCGGGGTTCCAGCCCCATGACCAGCATGTGCCCGTGGTCGCGATAGCCCGTGATCTGGGCGTCCTCGTCCTTGCGCGAGGCCATGGTGACGCCGGTCACCACCGCTTCCTGGCCGATATAAAGGTGACAGAAGCCGCCGATCAGGCCCATGCCGTACATCTGGCCGGCCTTTTCCTCGAAACGGCGGATGAGCAGCATCTCGCGATAGGCGGCGAGCTCTTCTTCCTTGGTGAATTCGGGAGTGTTGGACTGGGCCTGTTTGGCCGTCGCCTTGCGCGCCATCGAGTTCTGCTCCGCAATCAGGTGAGAACGCCGCACGAATGCCGCGTCAGGGAACCACAGGGCACAAGGTAGTGCAAGTGTACGGAGATTTCCAATAGCACTGCAATCGTAGAAAACGATGCTATCAGTCTATGCCGACTTCGATTTTTGCGTTTACCTCCCTTTTGGTTAATTGGAAGGATGAACCGGTAATCGGTTTACCGTCGCTGTCGACCATCACCACGATGTCGTCGGGGTGCGCCATGCTGAGAAGCGAGCGCGCCTGCTCGGTCAGGATATCCGGATCGAGCCGTTCGGGGTCGAAAAGGCTGGACCGGTGGCGGTAGGAATCGATCTCGGCCTGCAGCACGGAGGATTGCGCCTTCAGGTCCTCGATATCGGCCAGCATCTGCTTCTGGCTCTGGGTTCCGAACTGGCCGTTGATCGCGCTGTAGCCGAGATAGGCCTGGAAGGCGATCAGCACGAGGGTCATACCCAGCGGGCGCCAGATGGCGGGACGTTTGAGACGGGTCGACATGGGTTACGCGGAGGTACAAGGAACACTGCCGCCCATTGTGCGGCCGCTATGCTTAACGCGGAGTTGAGGGCAGTTCCTCGCCGGCGAGACGAAAGAGCGATCGGGGCCGATTCACCCTCTCTCACGATGGGTACCAAAATCCGTTCATCTACCGTTCATTTGCCGTTCAGACTTCGTTCATCTGCCGTTCATCCGCCCGGCGAAAATGTGGCAAAGACGGCCGCGAGCGCCCGCGGGATCACCGGTCGCTTCCCGTCAACCCCTTATATAACAACAATTTTCCGCACTTATCCCCGACCCCTGCCCGCATGCTATAATGGGCCTGTAGATCGCAAATTCGGGACCACCGGAGAAAACCCGGTTTTTCCCGAAAACAGACCAACGCGTGGCCGTAAAAACCGGGCACGGATCTTTGAAATCGTCGGCGATCCTAACCGCGACCACCCTCTTTCAGGATGCGGGATTTCTCGCGGTTCCAGTCGCGCGTCTTCAGCGTTTCGCGCTTGTCGAAGCTCTTCTTGCCCTTGGCCAGTCCGATCAGCAGCTTGGCCTTGCCGTGCTCGTTGAAGTAGAGCTTCAGCGGCACGATCGTGTTGCCGCTGCGCTCCACCTCTTGCGTCAGGTGCGCCAGCTGCTTTTTCGAAACCAGCAGCTTACGGGGCCGCCGCTCCTCGTGGTTGAAGCGGTTGGCCTCGAGATATTCCGGGATATGGGCATTGATCAGCCATAGCTCACCCTTTTCCGGCGAGGCGTAGCTTTCGGCGATCTGGGCCTGCCCCGTGCGCAGCGACTTGACCTCGGTGCCGGTCAGCACGATGCCCGCCTCGATCGTATCGAGGACCTCGTAGTCGAAACGGGCACGCCGGTTTTCCGCGACCTGCCCGTGGCTGATGAGCCCTTTGCCGTCTTTCCTGGGTGCCATATCGTGCGCTAGATCAGCCCGGCATGCGCCATGGCCTCGTCGATCGCCTGCTCCGTTCCCTTGGAAACGGGCACGACCGGCAGCCGGAATTCGTTGCGGCAGAGGCCGAGGCGGCTGGCGGCATATTTCACGCCACCGGGATTGCCTTCAAGGAAGATCGCCTTGTGCAGCGGCGCCAGCTTGTCCTGCAATTCCAGCGCCAGCGCATAATTGCCCTGCTGGCAGGCGTTCTGGAACTGCGAGAGCAGCTTCGGCGCGACATTGGCGGTAACCGAGATACACCCCGTGCCGCCATGGGCATTGAAGCCGAGCGCCGTGATGTCTTCGCCCGAAAGCAGGATGAAGTCCTTGCCGAGCCGCACGCGCTGGGCGGTGGCGCGGCTGAGGTCGGCCGTGGCGTCCTTGACGCCGACGATATTGTCATGCGCCTCTCGCAGGCGCGCGATGGTATCGACGGTGAGATCGACCACGGTCCGGCCGGGTACGGAATAGAGGATGATCGGCAGCGCCGTCGCCGTGGCCACGGCCGAAAAGTGCTGGAACATGCCTTCCTGGGTCGGCTTGTTGTAGTAGGGCACGACCGATAGCACGGCATCGGCGCCGATCTTTTCGGCAAAGCGGGTGAGTTCCACCGCCTCGGAAGTCGAGTTCGAGCCGGCGCCGGCAATCACCGGCACGCGCTTGTTGGCGACCTTCACGCAGATCTCGACCACGCGGCGGTGCTCGTCATGGCTCACGGCCGGGTTTTCGCCGGTCGTCCCCATCGGCACCAGGCCATGGCTGCCCTCGCCGATTTGCCAATCGACCAATGCCGAAAAGGCTTTTTCGTCCACGGCTCCATCCGCAAACGGGGTGATGAGCGCCGGAATCGAACCTCTCAGCATTTCGGAATGTCCTTGTTGGTTGCCACAGTTACGCCGTGGCGAAATGAAAATCTGCCGCAATGCGCGGCTGCCCGTGTCGAGCCCGCGCACCATACTTTCAGTTGCGCATGTCCACAAGTTGGCTGGCGGGCGGCGCGACGGCAACCGAATGTTCACCCCCGCGGGGTAACTTCGGGTTAACCGCAAGGCCCGGGGGCGCCTTGTTGGATCAAGTATTGCGGACCAACGGGACGAGACCATGTTGCTGGCAAGAAAGGGGCGCTTGCGCCTTGTTTCCTGCATTCTTTGCGCCACTTTGGCCACTCCGTTAGCGCTTGAGGCGCTGCCCGCCGGGGCGGCTACCGACGCTGTCGTTACCGGCTCCATCGATCGGGCAGCCGACGTTTCGCTGCCCGAGGGCTCGGCGAGCTTCCATCGCGCGCTCGAACTGCTGAAGGCCAGGAAATACGCCGACGCCTACGCCCTGGCGCGCGGCATCACCAGCGACATGGAGCGCCGCACGATCCAGTGGGCGGCGATCTATTACGGCGGCACCGACATCGATTATGCAAGCATCGCCCGCTTTGCCGCCGATGCCCCGCAATATGCCTCGGCCGCGTTCTATCGCGCCCGCATCGAGCAATCGCTGCTGAAGGCGAATGCCTCCGGCAGCGACGTCATCCAGGCGCTCGGCGGCCACATGCCAAGCACGATCGATGCGCAGATCGCGCTTGCGGTCGCCTACAAGGCGGATGGGCAGAACAAGCGCGCCGCCGGCATTGCCCGCAGCATCTGGGTCGAGCATTTCCTCGATCGCGAGCAGGAAGCGGAAGTCCTCTCCAAGCTCGGCGACCTGCTCGATCGCGATGCGCATTGGGCGCGCGCCGTGCATCTGATGATGAACGACCGCGCCTCCGGCGTCGAACGCCTCATGGACTACCTATCGCCGGCGCAGAAATCGCTGGCCGTCGCGCGCAACGCCACGTCGCGCAAGGAGGACAATGCCAAGGCGCTGCTCGATGCCGTCGATCCCGCCTATCGCGACAACCCGGTCTATATCTTTTCGCGAGTGCAGCGAGCCGAGCAGGCCGGGCTTTACGAAAGCGCCATCGATTGGCTGGACAAGGCCAAGGGCGACCTGCCCGACGCGGCGCTCTGGTGGTCCGAGCGACGCGGCCTCGTGCAGCAATTGCTTGCCGACGGCAATGCCAAGCTCGCCTATCGCGCCGCCGCCGGTTATCGGCATGGGCCGGAAGCCAGGCTGGTGGAAGCACGGTTCCTCGCCGGCCGGATCGCCCTCTCCCTGCTCGACGACCCCAAGGCGGCGGCCGAGCAGTTCGCCGCCATGCGCGAGCTTTCCACCCTGCCCGACACGATCACACAGGCCGACTATTGGCTGGCGCAAGCCCGTAGCGACCTCAAGGATGCCGCCGGCGCAAGGGAAGCGCTCACCGAAGCCGCCGGCTACGGCACGATCTATTATGGGCTGCTGGCGCGCGAAAAGCTCGGGCTCAAGGGCGTGGAATTCCGCAGTCTGCCCGATACGGCGCAGGGCGAAACCGTGTTCGCCTCGCACGAACTGGTGCAGGCGGTGAAGTTGCTTGCCGCCAACGGCAAGGAACGATGGGCGATGCCGCTGCTCGCCACGTTCGCCGCCACGCTCACCGACGGCGCGGAGATGGTGCTGGCGGCGCGGCTGGCGCAATCGATCGGTGCGCACCACATCGCCATTTCCATCGCCGACACCGCCGAGCGCCGCGGCATTCCGATGGACCTCTTCAATTTCCCCAAGGATGGCCTGCCGACGACGCGCCTCGCCGATATCGACAAGGCCGCCGTCTATGCCGTGGCGCGGCAGGAAAGCCGTTTCCAGGTCGATGCCCTCTCCGGCGCCGGTGCGCGCGGGCTCATGCAGTTGATGCCCGGCACCGCCAAGGAAACCGCAGCCAAGCTCGGCGTCGACTATTCCGCCGGCAGGCTCGTGACCGACGGCGCCTACAACGCCCTGCTCGGCTCGACCTATCTCGCCGCCCAGCTCGACAGGTTCGACGGTTCGCTCGTGCTCGCCGCCGCTGCCTACAATGCCGGCGCCGGCAATGCCCGCAAGTGGATCGCGCAATATGGCGATCCGCGCGACAGCAAGGTCGATCCCGTCGACTGGGTCGAGCGCATCCCGTTTCCGGAAACGCGCAAATACGTGCAGCGGGTGATCGGCAACTACCTCGTCTACCGGGCGCGGCTGGGCGACACGAAAATGACGATCAGCCAGGCAATGCGGCGCATTCCGCACTGACTTCTGCTCTGCTATTGCTCCTGATATGTCGAGGCTTTCCAAGATTCCGCCGGACCACCCGGCCTTTGCCGGCCTGCCGGTTAGCATGGTCACTGTCGATCGCCCGGCAGCGCCGATGGCGGTGCACATGCATGGGCGGCTCGGCGGCGGACGGCTGCCGTTGGTCTGCCTTGCCGGCTACCAGCGCAACATGGCGGACTACGCCGATTTCCTCGCCGGCGCGCGCAATGTGCTCGGCGAGGATTGGCCCATCGCCCTGGTCGACCTGCGCGGCCGCGGACGCTCCGGAGACCGCAAGCCGCAGGATTACGGATCGCCGAACGATGCGATGGATGTCGCGGCTTTGGCCGATGCGCTGGGAATAAATCGCGCCGCCTTCATCGGCCAGGGCTATGGCGGGCAGGTCGTGATGGCTCTCGCGGCCAAACGCCCTGCCCTGATCGCCGGCGCGGTGCTGATCGATGCCGGCCCGGTCAGCGATCCGCGCGGCCTCGTGCGCCTGCGCATCAACCTCAAGCATCTCGACGACGTGCGCGGCGCGGCGGCGATAAAAGCGGACCTGCGGCAGATCCTCGCCAACGATTACCCGGGCACGCCCGATGCGGTGCTCGACCGGCTGGGGGAGCGGACGCATTTCATCGACAAGCGCGGCCGTGCGCACGGCCTTTTCGACAAGCAGTTGCAGCGCATGCTGGAAAGCTTCGAGCACGACGACGTGCTAGTGGCGCAATGGCCGCTGTTCGATGCGCTCAACGGCGTGCCGCTGCTGCTGTTGCGCAGCCAGATGACCGATCTGCTGCGCCGGGAAACTTTCGACGAAATGATGCGGCGCCGGCCGGATGCCGAAGCGCTGGTGATTGCAGGGCAAGGCTCGCCCGCCCTGCTCGACCAGCCGGACGAAATCGGCGCTATCGCCGATTTCCTGCGCGGTATCCCTGGTTCTACTTTTCCAGCACGCTGAAGACGATACGGCGGTTCTTCTGCTTGCCTGCCTGCGTGTCGTTGGAGGCGACGGGCAGCGTTTCGCCATAGCCGATCGCATAGAGACGGTCGGCGGCGATACCTTTGCTGGCGAGAACGCCCGTCACGGTTTCGGCGCGAGACACCGACAACGCCAGGTTGGCGGAAGCATCGCCATCGGCATCGGTGTGGCCTTCGACGTGCACGATGGCATCGGGGCATTCCGCCAGGATCGTCGCAACGCTGCCGAGCGCGGCGACGGACTCGTCGGTGAGCTTGGCGCTGCCCGACTGGAACAGGATCTGATGGTCGGCCGAAAAGGCCGCAAGGCCGGCGCGGCAGGCCTCGATGGGCGGCGGCCCGGCAAGATCGAGCTGCCAGCTCGCGGCATCGGGCAAGGCGGCGATGAGCCCCTTGGCCGATGCCAAAGCCTCGGTGGACGGCGCCTTGCCGTGCAGCGACCAGGTGCCGTCGGTAAATTTCAGCTCGCCGTCATCGAGCAGGACCAGCGCTCTCAACCCGGCCGTCGCGGCGGCGGTAAAACCTTCCGGCGCACCTTCGACGACCTCTAGGCCGGTTGTCGGCACGTCACCGGCAACGACGCCGAAATAGGCCTTGGCGGCATCGGCCGGCACGTCGCCGGTCAGCGCAATCAACCCCTTGGCGGATCGCGTGGCCGAAAACGCATAATCGGCAGCGGGAGCGGCGGGAGCAGCCTGCTCGGGCTGCGCAGGTGCCTCGGCGGCAGGTGCAGGTTCGACAGCAGGAGCCGGAGTTTCAGGAGCGGGTGCTGGTTCGGCTGGAACTTCAGCCGCCGGCGTCGGCTCGGCCAGAGCTTCAGCGGCGGGAGCAGGTTCGGGAGTATCAATAGCCGGCGCCTCGGGTGCGGCAGGTGCTTCGGGTTCCGCGGATGGAGCCGATGCCGGCGCTGCTACTGAAGAAGCCGGCGCGGGCTTGGACTCAGCCGCGAGCTTGGCCGGCGGCTCGATCTCGGCCATGGCGACGACCACGTCAAGATGGCGGGCAAGATCGACCAGTGCCATAGTTGCTTCGTAGTCGTCGGCAGAACTGGCGGTGCCCTTCACCGTCATGACGTTGGCACGGAGAGCGAAGCGTCCGTCCTGCAAGTGGCTTAGCAACCGAAGGCCATAAGTCACGACAGAATCGTATTGTTTGGGAGCGCCGCCCCCGATCTCGAGGCTTTTGCCATCGACATGCGGGAGGGCCGAGAGCCGGCCTTTGGTCGCGGCGTCCGGAGCGTAGCCATCGAGAGCGATGGTTCCGTCCGACCGGATCTGCGCCGAAAACCAATAGTTCTCAACCACGGGCGCAGGCAGGGTGACAATGGAACTGGCCGAACCGCTCGGCAGCGGGATTACGTCCTGGGCAAAGGCCGCCCCCGGCAAAATACTCGCACCGGCAAGCAGGCTCACGGTCAGGGCCGTCAGGGTGAAAGTCGCACGCCGCATCGTAACTCCAATTGTAGAAATCCCCACGTCGAATCAACGCTCAGGCTGGCGGCATAATGCCATTTCCGACGAGGCTTCGGTGATGGAACACGTGCATTTGTGCGGAGGATCCGAAGAAAGCTGGGCCCCGGCCCATGGCCGGGGAGGACGCGTTGAGAGTATGAAGATGGAAACTCGGAGATCGGGGGTTCAACTCCATCCGTTAGCGAGTCCCCTCCGGATTCAATCCGGCGGTCATCTTACATGCTGCTTTAGCCCTCGTTGCCTAAGAGGCGCAAAAGGAGGGGTCGAGGTAAGTGGAGAAACACTCTCACAAAACAGAAAGGCCCGGCGCAAGCCGGGCCTTTCCGATTTCAGTAGGAGCGTAAAGCTTACTGGAAGCTCTTGGCAGCCTTGAAGGTGGCCTTGTAGGCGCCTTCCGAGGTGGCCAGGCCCTTGATGGAGGCGGTGAAGTCGCCACCCGGGGCCCAGTCGAGGCCGAGAGAACCGTAGTAGGCAGTGTCGTCGCCCGACAGAGCCGGGGTGCCGCCAGCGTACTGCGGGGCAGCCGGATCCAGCGAGGCTTCGACAACGTCGCCGCCATAGACGCCAACCGCGGCCGTGGCCTTGAGGGTCTCGGTGATGGAAGCAACGAGCTGCGCTTCGATCTGCCAGGAATCCCACTCGGCACCAGCGTACGGGGTCAGAGCCGAACCAGTCGCGTCGGTGTGGAACCAACGACCACCGAGGTTCAGAGCGATGGTGTCGGTGACCTTGGCACCGATAGAACCACCGATGCCCCAACCGTTGGTCTCGTCGCCAGCGATATCCGTCGACTTGTATTCGCCCGACAGAGCCAGGGTGAACATGTCGAAGGTGGCCTGGCCGCTGATGAGGGCATGCCAGAACGTGGCGTCGGCACCACCGGTGTCGTCACGCAGGTAAGCGCCAGCAGCGCGGAGCTTGAAGGCATCGAACGTGCCGGTCGCGCCAGCATGGGCGAACCAAGAGTCGACATGGCCATCGAGCACGCCGATCGCACCACCGGTCAGGTGGGCGGTGAGGCTGTCACCAGCATAGTTCACGACGCCGAGCAGGGTGCCGGCATAGTTACCGTCCATGACTTCAGGGCCAGCAATGGTGCTGCCGTCGGTGTTGTCGATGTTTTCGAGACCGACGCCAACCGACACGCCATTGCCGAGGTCGCTAACGACCTGGATCGACGCGCCACCGAAGATCGGAGCGCCGTCCTTGAACAGAAGACCGTTCGAGGTGACCGACGAGCCGAAGAGGCCGAGATAGTTGAACGGGGTATCGTCATCGAAATTGCCGATGGAGCCGTCCTTGCCGTCCTTGCGAAGACCGGCCATGAGGACGGTGCTGTCGCCGACGGAGACGTAGGCTTCGTTCAGCTCGACGCCATTGGTGGCATCGCCGTTGATGCCCACGCCGGCATAACCCGTAAGCGGATCGACAACGGCACTATCAGTACCAGTCCAGCCACCATCACGCATACGGTAACGGTCGACTTCGTGGATACCGATCACAGCCTTGGCCGGACCGAAATCGCTGTCGGCAGTGCCAACAACGCGGAGCCAGGCTTCCCACTTGGTGTCATAATCGGTGTACTCACCCGTCGGGGCCAGCGGATTGCCGTCAGCATTGCCCTTCACCGGGAAATCGTTCGTGCCGTCATCGGCGTCGGCCCACGGATTGGCCGGGAGATAGTCGAAGTTGGCCGAACGGCGATAGTCGCCCCAGTTGAATTCGTACGTCACGCCGCCGGTGATCTGCAGGCAGTTGGTGTCGGACGAAATGGTCAGGCCCGAAAGGCCGAGGGCATCGCAGACGTCCAGCGACGTCAGTACGCCCAAGTCGGCCGCAAAGGCGCCGGTCGAGAGACCCGCGGCAGCCACAGAACCTATAAGCAGGCTCCTGATCTTCATTGTTGACCTCCAAAGTCAGTCATTCAGTGCCGGAGTGCCCGGCGGTTTGTCGAAACGCGACCACACTTTATTGTGGTGCAGTGTGTTGCCGTCGCGTTGCGACCGACAAACGATCCCATGCATGGATTCGCAGTAGCCACTCTACGCAGGACTCCCCTACGCGCAATCGCAGAAAAGCCACTTTCACCCCAATTCCGCATGGTTGCAGGGTGGTTGTTGCAGATTCAGCACACAGTTTGAAACCTTTGCTTAACCGGGTTGAACGAGCCGTTAACGCCGCGACAGAAGAGGCGGTAAATCGTGAAAAACTACGGTTAACAAGGGATTTCGAGGGATTAGCGACAAAACTTTGGACATTTGCCGCCAGCTTTCCGTAACGGCAGGTTACGGATAAACGATCACGATGCTGCCGCATTTCAGCCAAGAAGGTGCGGCGGCGACGCGCAAATGTGGCATTGGGAATCGAGGAATCATGGCTGACAATAAGGTGGCGCTGGTAACCGGGGCAACGTCGGGAATCGGCAGGGCGACGGCGATCGGCCTGAGCAAGGCGGGTTTCCGGCTTGTCATCTGCGGGCGGCGCGCCGACCAGCTCGACGACGTTGCCCAGGCCTGCGGCGATGCGCTGGCGATTCCGTGCGATGTGTCCGACGCCGGCGACGTAGGCAAGATGTTCATGCGCATACGCGAGGAGCGCGGGCGCATCGATTTCGTCTTCAACAATGCCGGGCGGTTCAGCCCAGCCGCCGCTTTCGGCGATGTCGAAGTGAGCACCTGGCTCGACGTCATCAACGTCAATCTCAACGGCGCCTTCTTCGTGGCGCGCGAGGCGTTCCGGATGATGCGCGACCAGGATCCGCAAGGTGGGCGCATCGTCAACAACGGCTCGATCTCGGCCCATGCGCCGCGGCCGGGCGCCGCTCCTTATACCGCCAGCAAGCACGCCATCACCGGACTCACCAAATCGATCTCGCTCGATGGGCGCGCCTTCAACATCGCCTGCGGACAGATCGACATCGGCAACACGGCAACCGACATGACGGCGCGCATGTCGACCGGCAGCCTGCAGGCCAACGGCACGATCATGCCGGAGCCGACGTTCGACGTGCGGCACGTGGTCGACGGCGTCGTCTATATGGCGGGGCTGCCGCTCGACGCCAACGTGCAGTTCATGACGGTGATGGCGACGAGCATGCCGTTCATCGGCAGGGGGTGAGTCTCACTCGCCCCACACCTGCTCACCACCAATCCACGTACCCGCCACGGCCAGCGTGTCAGTCAGGTGCACGAAGTCGGCAGCCTTGCCGGCACCGAGCGTACCATGGCGGCTGGTGACGCCGAGCGCCGTGGCCGGATAGGTCGAGGCCATGCGCAGGGCCTCTTCCAGCGACAGGCCGATGGTTTCGTGGATGAAGGCGACGGCGTCGATCATCGTGAGGTCGGCGCCAGCCAGAGTGCCGTCGTCGAGCCGCAGCGCGCCGTTGGCGCGGGTAATGCGGCGGCCGTTGAGCGTGATGCTTTCCATATCGGTGCCGATCACCGACATGGCGTCGGTGACAAGGAAGATGCGGCCGGGCCCGGCCTTGGCGCGCAGCGCTGCGGCAAGCGTTACGGGATGGATATGGATGCCGTCGGCGATCAGCCCGGCATCGAGCCCGCCCAGCGCCAGGGCGGCACCGACTACGCCAGGCTCGCGACTGGTCAGCTGGCTCTGCGCGTTGAAGAGGTGCGTCACCATCGAGGCGCCGGCCGCTTCGGCGGCAGCCACGGTCTCGTAGCCGGCATCGGAATGGCCGATGGAAACGACGATGCCGGCATCGGCAAGGCGGGCGATCTGCTGCGGATTCACCGTTTCGGCGGCAACGGTCGAGAGAAGATTCGGCAGCCGTGCGCGGGCCGCGGTGAGCATTTCGAGGTCGGCCTCGTCCATCGGACGGATGAGCGCCGGATCGTGCGCGCCCTTGCGCGCCAGCGAGAGGTGTGGGCCTTCCAGATGCAGACCGAGAAAGCCGGGAACGCCGGCTTCGGCGGCCTCGATGCCGGCATCGATCGCTTCCTGCGTGATGGCGGGCGTATCGGTGATGAGCGTCGGCAGCAGCGCCGTCGTGCCGAACTGGTAGTGCGCGCGGCAGATGGTTTCGATGCCGGACAGCGTGCGGTCGTCGTTGAGGAGGATGCCACCGCCGCCATTCACCTGCAGATCGACGAAGCCCGGCACCAGCATGCCTCCGGCGAGTTTGCGGTGCGGCAGATCGGCGGGCAACGAGGTGACGGGAACGATCTCGGCGACGTCGGCACCAGCGACGACGAGCGCTGCCGCGTCGTGCCAGCTCTCGCCGTCGAAGATGCGGGCGCCGCTATAGGCGTGGGAGGCGATCATAGGGTCTCTGTGACCTTCTTGAGGTGGGGCGGATTGTCCGGATCGAAGCCGCGACGGCGCGATAGAGCCTCGACGAAGCCGTAAAAGCCGACGACCAGCGCCAGCGCGTCGGTGAGCGGATGGCCGGTTTCGACGAAGGGCAGTTGGCGGGCCGCTCCGGCAATGCCCGACGTCAGGAAGACGGATGCCCCCTGCCCGGCCAGCTTGTGCGCCATTTCGGCAGTCGAGGCCTCGGCAGCATCGCGCGCCGCCAGCGCCAGGATCGGGAAACCGGCATCGACGATACGCACCGGCCCGTGCATCACCTCGGCGGCGCTATAGGCCTCGGCATGGATGCCGCAGGTTTCCTTGAACTTGAGCGCAGCTTCCGTGGCGATGGCGAGCGCCGGGCCGCGGCCGAGGACATAGAGCGAATCGTGGCCGTCGAGAGCGGCGAGCAACGGGCTCCAATCGAGGGCGACAGCCTTGGCGAAAAACTCCGGCAGGGCGTCGATGGCCTTGAGCAATACCGCGTCCTGCTGCCAGTGGCCGATGAGGGCGAGGCCCGCCACTACCGAGGCGACGAAGGTCTTGGTGGCGGCGACGCTCTTTTCGGTGCCCGAATGCAGGTCGATGGTGACGTCGGCGGCTTCGGCCAGGGGCGAATCCGGCGTATTGGTGACCGCGATGCCGAACGCCCCGCTGCCGCGCGCCGAGCGCGCCATGGCGACGATATCCGGGCTCTTGCCGGATTGCGAGATGGCGATGACGGCTGCGCGCGTGAGGTTCAGTTCGCGCCCATAGATCGACATGATGGAGGGGCCGACCGAGGCGACGGCAAGGCCGGTGGTCAGTTCGATGGCATATTTGAGAAAGAGCGCGGCGTGGTCGGACGAGCCGCGGGCGATGGTGGCAACGAAAAGCGGCTGCTTCTCGCGGAGGGCCGCCCCCGCTTCGGCAAGGCGGGTGCCGCTGCCGGCAAGGAACCGGCGCGTCGCCTCCGGGATCTCCTCGATCTCGCGGCGCATATGGGTCACATCGGTCATGTCAGGCTCCGGTCCGGCTGAGGCTGTCGCTGAGCCGCAGCTCGGCGACGAAATCGTAGGTGTCGCCCCGGTAGATCGAGCGCGTGAACTCGATGACGCGGCCGGAAGCGAGATAGGAGATGCGCTCGATATTGAGGCTGGCCGAGCCCTCCGGCACATCGAGCAGGCGGGCATCGGCAGCGCCGAGATTAGCGGCGCGGATGCGCTGGATGGCGCGGATCGGCCGGTTGCCGTTCTTTTCGAGATGGGCATAGAGCGAGCCGACCACGGCATCGGGATCGGGCAGGATGTCGGTGGCCAGCGCCGCACGCTCGATGGCGAGCGGCGTTTCGCCGGTGAGCCGCAGCCGGCCGATGCGGGCAACGCGATCGCCAGAGGAGAGACCGAGAATCACGGTTTCTTCCGGCGACGGCACGTAAAGGCCGCGATCGAGCCATTGCGAGCGCACTGCCATGCCGCGGCGCGCCATATCCTCGGTGAAGGATGTGAGGTGCGATAGCGACTGTTCGACGCGCTGGCTCTGCGGGGCAACGAACGTGCCCGAGCCGTGACGCTGGATCAGGACACCGTCCTGCACGAGCTGCTGCACGGCCTTGCGGACGGTGACGCGCGAGACATCGACCTTGAGCGCCAGGTCGCGCTCCGAAGGGAGCGCGTCTCCCGGCTGGATGGCGCCGCGCCGCACCGCATCTTCTATCCAGCGCTTGAGCTGGAGGTAGAGCGGACCGCCTTGCGGCAGCACCACAGGCTGCGCATCGAATAGACTATCGGGCACGCCGCTCACCCTCCCCCTTTTTCGGACTGTCGGGACCCGCACGGAATGGCGAATCCGGGCGGGGATCATCCTCCAAGGATGCCCCAACCTTCTCAATACCAATAACATACCATTGGTTTGCGGGAAAGCGTTGGAACTGGCTCTCGCAACGCTTTCCGCAGAGGCGTCATTCCCACCCCGACAGCATCGTCTCGTTCTCTTTACAGAGCTGCCCAATATAGGGAACGGGGGATAACCCTGGCGCTCACGGTTTTTTGTAGCGTCTCGGTTTATAGAGACGAAATTTCCATAATACTCGACGATTTCTTCCGCGTAATTTCAGGAATGTGGCGGTACATATATTGTTTTCTCCTTTCATTTCCTTTGCTTGGATTGCACAAGTTACCGGCGAATTCGCCATTGTGGCTTTGGCGTGGTAAAACTGTGGCAACAAGGCGAAAAAGGGAGAGAGCCTCATGTCGGATTTTCGTGAGAAATTCAGTAATTACCGTGCCTCCAAAAAGACGATGGTCTGGTCGTGGGTGGCGGTTGCCGCCCTCACCATGATCATCGGCTTTACCTGGGGTGGTTGGGTCACGGGTGGGAGCGCCGCCGATCGTGCGGAAACCGCGGCGGACGAAGCTGTTGCCTCGCTGGCGGCAGACATCTGCTACAACCGCTTCATGAGCGATCCGCAGGTCGCAACCAACCTCAAGGCTCTGAAGGACGAAAGCTCCTATGCGCGCAAGGGCCTGGTCGAGGATGGCGGTTGGGTGACGCTGGGCGGGCGAGAAAAACCGATCAGCGGCGCCGCCAATCTCTGCGCCAGCAAACTGGCCGAGGCCGAACTGCCAGTACCGGCCGCCGGAACCGAAACTCCGATGGCCGAAGTGACCGCGGTACCCAAGACCACGATGGCCAATTAAGACCGGACAGTCGGAAAAACCGGGGGCTCAGACGGCGGCAGGCAACTGCCGCCGTTGCTCTATGCGAAAACCGATGGCGCCAGCCGCACGTGCTTTATGGCGCGGCGGTAATAGGTAAAGGCGATATCGAGGCTTCCGTCGGGCGCCTCGAGAATCGAGGGATACGAGAACTCGCGATTGAGTCCGTCCTTCGAATTGTTGGTGAGGCAGTAGCCGTCGCCCGTTTCGAGGTCGATACGCTCGCCGAAAGAGCGGCCGCCGTCCTCCGAGAAAGCGAGGCCAAGCGGCGCGCGCGGCACGCCCCAGATGGCCTTGCGTTCGTCGTCGGCGGCGGGGACGGCGTCGGGCGTCGCGTTCTCGCCCTCGATCTCGTCGTAGAGCGAAGTGCGCCGGTCGGTCGACGTCGCGGCGCTCGAATGATTGTAGACGATGGCGACCCGGCCCGAGCGCAGGGCCACGGCCTGCACCGAGGAATTGTTGTTGGGCAGGTTGGTCGCGACCGGCGCGCTCCAACTGCGCCCGCCATCGTGCGAATGGCTGACGAGCACGTTCTCGGCGAACCTGTGCCGATAGAGTGCTGCCATCTTGTCGCCGCCCAGCGGCACGATGTTCATGTGCACGGCGCCGATGCTGTCGGGCACGTCGTGCATGGTCCACGTGCGCCCCTGATCAGCACTGACGAGGACCGAGGCGAAGTCGCGATCGCCGGTCCAGCGGCGGCCGGGAATTCCGATGCAGCGGAACAGCGGCAGCAGCCACTCCCCTCGCCCGTTCACGACGATGGGCTGGCGCACGAACGTGCCGGGCACGTCGCACAGGGTTTCGACCGACCCGAAGGTCTTGCCGCCATCATCGGAGATGCGGCACTTGACGATCGCCCCGTCCTGGTCGCCGGCGGTCTGCGACGTATAGAGCAGCCAGACGCGGCCATCGGGCGCAACGAAGAGCAGCGGGTTCTGCTCGGATTTGGTTGCGTCGTCGGAAAGCTTTTCGACGTCCGACCAGCGGTCGCTGCCGGGTTCGAGGCGCGACATGTAGACCGAGATGTCGCCCATGCCTTCCATCGTGCCGCCAAACCAAACGCAGGCCAGCGCGCCGCCCGGCAGGCGGCAGAGATTGGCGGCGTGGTTCTGCACCGTCGTGCAGGGCAGGAAAGCCTCGCTGCGGCCGGGTGCGGTCGGACGCAGCACGCCATCCATGCGTTCAGCGACTTCTTCGACGGCCAGCCCGGTCATGGCAGGGCCTCGTATTTACCGGCAAGACCGGCGAACTGCGCCTCGTCCAGCGCCAACAGCGGCGGGCGCACGCGGCGCCAGCCGCGATTGCCGGATTTGAGGCCGATCATCGCCTTGATCGTCGGGATCTGCACGTAGGAATTGGAAAGATTACGCCAGGCATTGATCCGCTCCTGTGCCGGGCCGGTCACGCTTTCATCATCGAGATTGTCGTAGATGGCGCGGAGCGATGCCGCGATGAGATTGGAGGTGGCGGTGATGCAGCCTGCCCCACCCGACTTTAGCAGCGGCAACAGCAGCGGATCGGCACCGGCGAGCACGGCGAAACCCGGATGCGCGGCAGCGATGGCCTGCATATTGGAGAGATCGCCGGCCGAATCCTTGATGCCGACGATGACGTCCGGGAAAGCGGCGATGAGCCGCGCAACGAGAACCCGGCTGAGCGGAATGCCCGATACTTGCGGGATGTGATAGAGGACGACGCGCAGGCGGTTGTCGCCGACAGCCTCGATGGTGCGGGCATAAGCTGCGAACAGCCCCTCGTCGGTGACACCCTTGTAATAGGACGGCGGCAGCATGACGACGGTGGTGACGCCGTTGGCCAGCGCATGCCGCGTCAATTCCGCGGTTTCCGCCGCGGCATTGAGCCCCGTTCCCGGAATCAGCTGTTGCGGCGCAATTCCGACCTTGAGCGCCGCTTCGAGCATGGCGCGGCGCTCCTCGTCAGAGAGCGAGTTAGCCTCCCCGGTCGTCCCCAGTAGGGCAATGCCATGACAGCCTTCGGCCAGAAGCTGGCGGCAATGATCCGTGAAGAGGCCGAAATCGATGGTGAGGTCGACATTATAAGGCGTGGCGGCGGCGCAATTGACGCCGGAAACTGCGAAACTCATTGCGTGACCTTGGGCGTGCCGGCCAGCTTGCGTGCATAGGCGATGGCGGCGTGCATGTTGACATGATTGGCCTTGCCGGTGCCGGCAATGTCGAACGCGGTACCGTGATCGACGGACGTGCGGTCGATGGGCAGGCCGAGCGACACGTTGACGGTCGTATCGAAGGCCACGAGCTTCATCGGGATGTGGCCCTGGTCGTGATATTCGGCGACGACGAGGTCGAAGGCGCCGTTATAGGCGCGGTGGAAAACCGTATCGGCCGAGATCGGGCCGACGGCGTCGATCCCCTCGGCGCGGGCCGCGGCGACGGCCGGCGCGATCTGCTCGTCGTCCTCGGTGCCGAACAGGCCGTTCTCGCCGCAATGCGGATTGATGCCGGCGACGGCGATGCGCGGCGCGGCGACGCCGATGCGGCGGAAATGGTTGTAGCCGGCGCGGATCGTATCGAGAATGCGCGGGGTCTTGGCGCGATCGATGGCGCCGCGCAGCGACACATGCGTCGAAACGTGGATGACCGACATGCGCTCGGAGGCGAGCAGCATGAAGCTGGCGCGGCTGCCGGTGAGCGCCGCCAGCATGCCGGTGTGGCCATCGTAGTGATGACCGGCGGCGTTCAGCGCTTCCTTGTTGATGGGGGCGGTGACGATGCAGCCGATGTCGCCGGCCTGCGCGGCACGCACAGCCTTTTCGATGAAGCGGAAGCTGGCGTCGCCGCCGCGCGGATCGAGCTTGCCGAAAGCGAGCGGCGGGCCGTCCATCGCCACGTTCTCGACCAGTTCCGCATCGGCGCCCGTGTCGAAATCGAGATCGGCGCCGACGACGCGGGCCGCCCTCGATAGCGTCTCGCGATTGCCGAAGACGCGAACGCGCGAGCGCTCAGCGGGAGACATGTCGGCCAGCGCCTTGCAGATGATCTCGGGACCGACGCCGGCGGGATCGCCCATGGTGACGCCGATGAGGGAATTGCTTGTACTCATGGCATCAATTGTCCGCCGTTCACTTCGATGATCTGGCCGGTTATGTAGCCGCTCATGCGCTCGCTCGCCAGAAACTCGTAGGCGCCCACGCAATCCTCTGCGGTGCCGAGGCGACCGAGCGGAATGCCGTTGCGCGACGCTTCGAGCTGTTCAGGCGTCGAGTAGCGTTCGTGGAACGGCGTCATGATGACGCCGGGCGCCACTGCGTTCACCCGGATGCCGAACGGCGCCAGTTCCTTGGCGAGCACACGGGTAATGGTGGAAACGAAGCCCTTGGCCGAGCCATAGAGCCCTGCCCCGCCGCCGCCGCCGCTGCGCGCTGCGATCGAGGTCGTGTTGATGATGGTGCCGGAGCGCTGCTCCCGCATGAGCACGGCCGCGCGCCGGGCAGCGTAGAACACGCCGCCGATATTGACGTCGATGACGCGCTCGTACTGCTCGTCGGTGGCGTCGGCGATGCTGGTGCGGCCGAACATGGCGCCGGCATTGTTGATGACGATGTCGAGGCCGCCGAGCGCCTTGTGCGCATCATCGACGAGGCCGCCGGCAATGGCCGGATCGCCGACGTCGCCCTGCAGCACGACAACCTTGCCACCCTTGGCACGAATCGTATCGGCGACGGCGTCGGCACCCCGGCGATTGTCATTGCAGTGGATGGCCAGGTGCGCACCAAGGGCTCCGAATCGTTCGGCGACAGCCGCTCCGATACCGGAACTCGCCCCGGTGATCAGGCATCTCCTGCCCGCCAGATCGTCAACCACAGCCGCTACTCCCAGAAAGCCCGTCGAAACGCGGGCAAACTCACAACTTCGCCATATGTTGTCAAGTTGATAGTTACGAGATCGTGAGTGACAGCATATCGATTTCCCCATCCAATATACTGAAATTCCATGTCTATTTCGCCTGTCGAAGCTGACGACGTCGATTTATCCGCAAGTTCAGTTGACAGATTTACATTCTGGCGCAAGGTTAGCGCGGGTCAGGCAGGGCCGCACAAGGGGCGGTGGCATGCCACATGAGCCATTTGGGAGGACAACAATGTCGCAACAGGATTCCAACGACGGGCGCATGATGCTGAGCCGACGCTCGGCGCTGAAGCTCGGTCTCGGCACCGCCGTCAGCCTCACCGTCTTCGGCCTCGACGCCAGGATCGTCATGGCGCAGGACGGCCAGGTGCTGATGGTCGCCAACCCTTCGTTCGAGCAGGACTGGTCGCCGCTGCGCGGTGGCGGCGTGCCGTATCGCTGGAACTCGGCATGGTGGGCCTCGCCGATGTATTTCGACGAAAAGGGCGAAATCCACCCCTATGTGTTCGCGAGTTGGACCGGCAATGCCGACAGCACCGAGTGGACCTTCAAGATCGATCCCAAGGCGGCGTTCTCCGACGGCAGCCCGATCACTGCGGCCGACGTCAAGGGCTCGTGGGAAATGGCGGCGATGCCGGCGAGCAAGAACCAGCGCATCAACCAGGTGCTGGCAGGCGTGAAGGGCTTCGACGAGGTCTCCGGCGGCAGCGCCACCGAGCTTGCGGGCGTCGCAACGCCCGACGATGCCACCGTCGTGGTGACGCTAGCGGCGGCTGACCCGATCTTCTTCATGCGCGTCGCCAACCACATCGCGCCGATCACCAAGGTCAGCCAGTCGCGCGGCAGCGACGGCAACGAGAACCCGGACTGGTACATGCCGCAGAACGGCGTCGTCGTTTCCGGCCCGTTCAAGCCGACCTCCATCGATCTCGACGCCGGCAAACTGGTGTTCGAGCCGAACGAGAATTTCTTCGGCCCCAAGCCGAAGCTCGCCGCCATCCACATTGATTCGATCGAGGATAACGTCACGGCGACGCAGCTGCTGAAATCGGGCGAATATCAGGCCCATACCGAGCTCGTGACCTCCACCATCGTGCAGGACTTGGGCAAGGAATTCGCCGACGGCCCGCTGATCCCGACCAGCCAGCACTTCTGGTTCAACACATCGCGCGCGCCGATGGACGACATCAACGTCCGCAAGGCGCTGATCATGGCCGTCGACCGCGACCAGCTGTTCAAGGTGTCGTTCCCCGACGGGCCGCACAAGAAGACCGACCAGATCCTCAACTCGGTGCCCGGCGCCGACGATTCCGGGTTCGAGCCCTACCCCTACGATCCGGAAGCAGCCAAGAAGGCGCTGGCGGAATCGAGCTATGGCGGGCCGGAACGGCTGCCCAAGCTCCTGTTCGTCGGCATTTCCGGTCCGGCGATCGAGGCGGCTGCGCAGTTCATCGCCGAGCAGTGGCGGCAGAACCTCGACATCACCGCCGTCGACATGAAGCCGCAGCAGGATGCCTATGCCGGCCCCGACCAGAACGCCGTGCAGATCTTCCGCGACGACTGCGGCACGCGCGTTCCGGATGCGGCGAGCTATCTCAACGGCACCATCGCCTCCAGTGCCGGTACTGCCCAGAGCAAGCTCGGCGGTTATAAGAACGACAAGGTGGACAGCCTCCTCGCCGAGGCGCTGACCAAGGCCGTGGACGATCCCGAGCGCATCAGCAAGGCGCAGGAAGCCCAGAAGGTGTTCCGCGAGGACTGGGCCTTCATCCCGTGGTACGCGCAGACCATGTCGCGCTGGGCCAACGCCAACGTCACGGCGATGGAAAAGAACCTCGACTGGCAGGTCATCGCCCCCTGGGATATTTCTATCACCTGATCGCAACGACCGGGTGAGGCGCCGCCGCGCCTCACCCATCCACCAGCACGGAGAACGGCCATGCTGCGCTATATCGCCAACCGATTACTCCTGTGGATTCCGTCGGTCATCGTCGTCATGCTGGGCGTCTATGCGCTGGCCTTCTATGGCGCGGGCGATCCGATCAAGCTCATCTTCCTGCGCGCCCCGGGCGACGTCGCGTACGACCCCACCCGCATCGAGGCGATCCGCGAGAGTGCCGGGCTCAACAAGCCGTTCCTCGAGCAGTTCCTCAACTACATGCTCAACCTGCTGCACGGTAATTTCGGCAACTCGCTGACTTCGGGCCGCTCGGTCTGGGCGATGATCTCGGCGGCAGCGCCGGTGTCGTTCCAGCTCGGCCTTTGCGCCATCGTCGTGACGGCGATCGTCGCGGTCCCGCTGGGTCTGATCGCCGGCCTCAAGCAGAACAGCAAGCTCGATTATTCCATCCTCGGCACCGCTTTGTTCCTGTGGGCCATCCCGCCCTATGTCGCCGGCCCGCTTCTGATGGTCGGCCTCTTGATCCTGTTGCCCAATATCGACGTACCCTATGGCTGGGGCGGCATCTTCAGCGCCAAGCTCATCCTACCGCTGCTCGTCCTCAGCCTGCAGCCGATCGCGCTGATCGTGCGCCAGACACGCGCCGCGGTGATCGAGGTGCTGTCGGAAGATTTCGTGCGCACGGCGCGCTCCAAGGGCGTGCCGGAGATATTGGTGGCGCTCAAGCACATCCTGCGCCCTGTGCTGACGCCGGTGGTGACGCAGCTTGGCCTCATCATGATCACCATCGTCAACGGCGCCATCTTCGTCGAACTGGTGTTCGGCCTGCCGGGCCTGGGGCGCCTGACCGTTTCGGCGCTGACCGATTCCGATTATCCGGTGATCCTCGCCATCACGCTCATCGGCTCGTTCCTGGTGATGATCTCCAACCTGCTGGTCGATGTGCTCTATCCCCTGCTCGACCCGCGGGCAAGCGCCACCAGCCGGAGCAATTGAGATGTCGACAATCCCCATGCTGCCGGCCGAACTCACCGACGAACCTCGCGTCAGCCTGTGGCGCGATGCCTGGGCGCGACTGACGCGCAACAAGCTGGCTGTGGCCGGGCTCGTCATCCTTGCAGTGCTGATTTTCGTCGCCATTTTCGGGCCGTATCTCACGCCCTACGATTTCCTCAGCCAGGACATTTCGGCCCGCAACCAGGGGCCGAGCCTCGCCCATCTCTTCGGCACCGACGATCTCGGGCGCGACGTCCTCAGCCGCGTGATCTACGGCACGCGCACGGCGTTCATGGTCGCCGTGGTGGTCACCGCCATCGCCGTCGTCCTCGGTGTCGCTTTGGGTGCCGTCGCCGGCTTTTTCGGCGGCTATGCCGATCGCATCATCATGTGGCTCACCGACATGACCATGTCGATCCCGAACCTCCTGCTGGTCGTCGTCATCAACGCCTCGCTGAAAGCGCCCCTCTCGCAATGGATGGAGGCGCAGTACCTGGCAACGCTCAACCCGTTCTTCCGGCAGACCGTGTGGGTCGATTTCATCCTCGTCTTCGGCTCGATGGCGCTGATCTCGTGGCCGCCCTATGCGCGGCTGGTGCGCGCTCAGGTGCTGTCGATCCGCAACCAGCCCTATATCACCGCGGCGCGCGCTCTGGGCCTCACCAATCGCATCATCCTCATGCGCTACGTGGTGCCCAATGCGCTGGGGCCGCTGATCGTCTCGGTCAGCGCGGGCATGGGTACGGCAATGGTTTTGGAAAGCGCCTTCAGCTTTCTCGGCGTCGGCGTCAATCCGCCAACGCCCAGCTGGGGCAACATGATCTCGGACGGGCTGCGCGTGTGGCAGCATTATCCGCACCTGCTTGCAGCGCCCGCCCTCGTGCTCGGCCTTGCGACGGTGGCCTTCTCATTCCTCGGCGACGGACTCAACGACGCCCTCAACCCGCGGGGCAGCAAATGACCGAACCCCTGCTCGAGGTCAAAAACCTCTCCATCGAGATCGCCACGCGCCACGGTCCGGCGACGATCGTCGACGGCATCGACCTGCATGTCGATCGCGGCGAAACGCTCGGCATCGTCGGCGAAAGCGGCTGCGGCAAAAGCCTCACCATGCTGAGCCTCGTCAAGCTCCTGCCCAACAAGATCAGGGTCTCGGGTGGCAGCGCCGAATTCGGCGGCAGGAACCTGCTGACTCTCTCAAACAGCGAATTGCGCGCCCTCAGGGGCAGCCAGATCGGTTTCGTCTTCCAGGACCCGCTGACCTCGCTCAACCCGGTAATGAAGATCGGCGACCAGATCAGCGAGCCGCTGGTCCACCACAAGCACATGAGCCGGGCCGACGCCCGCAAGCGGGCCGGCGAATTGCTGCGGCTGGTCGGCATTCCCGGCGCCGAGCAGCGGCTCGATGCCTATCCGCACCAGCTTTCGGGCGGCATGCGGCAGCGCGTGATGATCGCCATCGGCCTCGCCTGCGATCCGGAACTGCTGATCGCGGATGAGCCGACGACGGCGCTCGACGTCACCATCCAGGCGCAGATCGTCGATCTGGTGAAGGACCTCAGGCAGAAGCTCGGCATGTCCGTCGTGTGGATCACCCACGACCTGGCGCTGATCGCCGGCCTCGCAGACCGCATCGCCGTGCTCTATGCCGGTACCGTGGTGGAGGAAGCGCCGGTCGATGCGATCTTCGCCAACCCCACGCACCCCTATACGCGCGGGCTGCTGGCCTCGATCCCCAAGATGGAGGACACGCACAGCGAGCGGCTGAGCTCGATCGGCGGCACGCCGCCCGAGCCGGGCCGGCGCCCGCCGGGCTGCCCGTTCGCGCCGCGTTGCCCGCTGGCGCAGGCGATCTGCACCGAAATCGTGCCGCCGCTGGCGCCTCTGCATGGCGGCGAGGCCCGCCATCGCGTTGCCTGCCACGTGACCAATCCGGCGCTCGAGGTGGCGGCATGACAGCGACCCAACCCCTGCTGCGCATCGAAAACTTGCAAAAGCACTTCCCCGTTCGCCTCGGCGCCTTCGGCGAGCGCTCGGCGACCGTGCATGCGCTCGACGATGCCAGCTTCGACATTGTCGAAGGCGAAACGCTGAGCCTCGTCGGCGAAAGCGGCTGCGGCAAGTCGACCACTGGCTTTGCCATCCTCAATCTGCACCGCCCCAGCGGCGGGCGGGTGATGTACAAGGGCGAGAACATCGCGGTTTTCGACGAGAACCGCATGCGGCCGATCCGGCGCGACCTGCAGATCGTCTTCCAGGACCCCTATTCCACGCTCAATCCGCGCATGACGATCGGCGAGGCGGTGGGCGAGCCTTTTCTCTTCCACAAGTTGTGCAGCAAGGCGGAACTGCCCGAGCGGGTGAACCAGCTACTCGCCGATGTCGGCCTGCCGGCGCGGTTCGCCCAGCGCTATCCGCACGAGCTTTCGGGTGGACAGCGCCAGCGCGTCGCCATCGCCCGTGCCCTCGCCTGCCAGCCGAAATTCATCGTCTGCGACGAGGCCATCTCGGCGCTCGACGTCTCGATCCAGGCGCAGATCATCAACCTGCTGCTCGACCTGCAGGAAAAATACGGCCTCACCTATCTCTTCATCGCCCATGACCTCGCCGTCGTGCGTCATATCAGCGATCGCGTCGGCGTCATGTATCTGGGGCGTCTGGCCGAACTGGGCAGCCGCGGCCAGGTGTTCTCCAACCCGCTGCACCCCTATACCAAGGCGCTGCTGTCGGCGGTGCCGGAGGCCGATCCGGTGGCCGAGCGCAATCGCCGGCGTCAGGTGCTGCAGGGCGACGTGCCGAGCCCGATCGATCCGCCGGCCGGCTGCCGCTTCCATACGCGCTGTCCCATCGCCATGGAAAAGTGCCGCTCCGTCGTGCCCGAATGGCGGGACACGGGCGCGGGGCATTTCGTTGCCTGCCACGCCGTGGAGGCGGGATGAGCATAGACGTCGCCATTATTGCCGACGATCTCACCGGCGCGCTCGACACCTCTGTGCCGTTCGTGCTTGCCGGCAAGCGCGTGGCTGCCGCGACGCGCCCGAGCGGATTGCCGGCGGCTTTGGCGAGCGGCGCTGCGATCGTGGTCGCCAATACCGGCTCGCGCGGCTTCGATGCCGGCGAAGCCGCTACGGAAGTGCGCGCGGCGGCGGAACTGCTGAGAAAGGCCGAACCGCGCATCGTCTTCAAGAAGATCGACTCGCGCCTCAAGGGCAATGTCGGCGCCGAGGCGCGCGCGCTGGCGGAAAGCTTCGGCCTTGCCGATCTCGTCGTGGCTCCGGCCGTGCCCGACCAGAAGCGCATGACCGTCGGCGGCGCTGTTATCGGCCATGGCGTTGATACGCCGATCCGCATCGCGCCGCATTTCGACGGCCTCAGCACGCGCATCGTCGATGCCGAAACGGCCGACGACATCGCCCAGGCGACACGCGAGACCGACTGGTCGCGAACGCTTGCCGTCGGCGCCCGTGGCTTCGGCGTCGTGCTTGCCGGCACGGCCTCCGCGGCCCCTGCCCGTTTTGCGCCCGATACCACGACGCTGTTTGCGATCGGTTCGCGCGATCCGATCACGGAAAGCCAGATTGCCGCGCTCGACGGCGTCGACGGCACGGCCGGTCGTCTTCCGGCCTTGATGCGTCCCGAAGGTCCGCTCGATGCGCAAAAGCTCGAACGCTTTGCCGACGAGGTCGCGGCTGCCGTGGACAGGCTGCGCCCGACGACGCTGGTGATGAGCGGCGGCGATACGGCGCTCGCCATCCTCGACCGTCTCGGCGTCGACCTGGTGTTTCCATTGGGAGAGGCAGGGGCGGGCCTGCCGTTCTTCTTGATCGCCCATGAAAATCATCCCAGCATCCGCTGCGTGGTAAAATCGGGCGGATTCGGCGATGGTGCCGCCCTGGCGGCATTGCTGCCGCCCAAGAGTGGTGACCAGAGTCATGGCTGAGAGTGTTGAAGGATGTGAGAAGCAGCCCGCCGCGATGCGGCCGCGTCCGGCCAAGCTTGTCGACCGTGTCTTCGATGAATTGAAGCAGCGCATCGGCAGCGGCAATTATCCGCCCAATACGCGCCTGCCCGGCGAGCACGAACTGGCAACGATGCTCGGCGTTTCCCGGCCGATCGTGCGCGACGCCTTGGGGCGCCTGCGCGAGCAAGGCATCGTCTATTCGCGTCAGGGTGCCGGCACCTTCGTGCAGGCGACGGTGTCGCCGCAAACGCACCTCGCCTTTTCACCGGTGAAGACGATTGCCGATATCCAGCGCTGCTACGAATTCCGGCTGACGATCGAGCCGCAGGCCGCATTCTTTGCAGCCAAGCGCCGCGATGAGGCGGCGATCCAAAAGATCGGCGACGCCCTGGCCGAACTGCGCGACGCCACCACCCACCAGTTGCACCGCACCGACGCCGACTTCATGTTCCACCGCGCCGTGACGGAAGCGGCGAACAACCATTATTATACGGCCTCGCTTGATGCGCTGAAACAGCACATCGCCGTCGGCATGCACCTGCACGGCCTGTCACTGATGGGCCCGCGCCTGCAGCTCGAGCGGGTATTCGACGAGCACGACCGCATCTACCGCGCCGTCGCTGAAGGCCGCGCCGAAGACGCGCGCGACACGATGCAGGCCCACCTAGAAGGCTCGCGCGACCGCCTGTTCGAGGGCAAGGTCCTCGACCTGTCGATCTGACTGCGCCCAGCGGGAGATGGAGAAATCCGGGCCGTGTCACTCCCCTCCCAGTCCGGCCATTCGAGCATAGCTCTCATGGCCTTCTAGCCTCGGATGGCGCCACTGGCGGCCCTCCGTCAGCGCACAAGCGCTGACCGGCTGCGAAGCCCCGCAAGGGGGGAGGTGCCGTTCCGAGTATTTGGAGATGATCGAGCAACAGCCTCGATGAACACCCTCCCCCTTGCGGGGAGGGTTGGGGAGGGGGTGAGACCAAGCAGGATTTCTCGATAACGCAGCTTAACTCTCACCCGTCATTACCCGCATAAAGCGAGGAAGACAGAAAGACGATCTAAGTCTTCATAGAAAACGGCTTGCCGATGCGGTCCGTATAGGCGTCAGCCTCGGGCGCGGCGGGGGTTTCCGCAGGCTTCGGCAGGCGATGCTGGCGCTGCGCCGAGACAAGCACCGCAGCCTGCGAGGCTGCCAGGTCGATGCGGGCGAGGATGCCGGGATCGGTCTGCTCCAGCCCGTCGAAGCTCTTGTCCTCGGCATAGATCGAGGTGGGGATGGTCAGCGCCGAAAAGAAGCCGAACAGCGGCCGTAGCTGGTGCTCGACGACGAGCGAATGGCGTGGCCCACCGCCGGTCGCGGCGATCACCACCGGCTTGCCGATCAACGCAGTGGCGTCGACGAAATCGAAGAAATGCTTGAAGAGGCCCGTATAGGAGCCCTTATAGACTGGCGACGCCACCACCAGCAGGTCGGCCTGCTCCACCGCCTCGACGATGGCCAGCGCCTCAGGCGTCAGCTCCTCGCGCGACAACGCCGCGCCGAGGCCGGGGCTGGCATCGAGGATGTCGTACTGGCGCACGCGCGCATAAATCTGCGAGCGGATTCGCTGGGCAATGAGATCGACGAGACTGCGCGAACGCGAAGGCCGATGGGCGTTGCCGCTGAACGCGACGATATCGACAAATGAGCGGTTATGCGCAGACATAGTCTTTAGTTAGCGCTTCTGGATTTATTTTACGAGGGGCCCACTCAAGATTTAGCAGGGAGCCGCAAGGCCGTGCTGGCGCGCACCTGCAGCAGGCTCTCGCAGGCGACGATCCGCTCGGCGATGGCCTCGCCGCCCAGCCGCCGCAGCAGCATCTCGCCGGCCCGCCGGCCGACGTCGCGGCCCGATGTGCGCACCGTCGTTAGCGGCACCGGCAACTGGCCGGAGAACACGATATCGCCGAACCCGGCCAGTGCGATGCGGGCGAGCGCCGGGTCGGTGGCCGCGTACATCGACGCCCCTATCGCCAGGATGTCGTTGGAAAAGAAGATTGCATCGCACTTCGGCTCCTTTGCCACCGCCGCCAGCAGCGCCTGGTGGCCCGCGGCGAAGCTCACGGGCTCGGTGACGGGGACGGCAACCGGTTTCAGTCCAGCGCCTGCCAGCGCCTCGGTGAAGCCTTCGAGCCGGTCGGCGCCGCGGCCTGTGGTGCGGCCGGCATAGACTGGGTGCCGGAACCCCTGCTCGGCGAAATGCCGCCCCATCTGCCGCCCGCCGTCGCGATGGCAGAACCCCACCAGCATGTCGATGGGATCGTCGATGAGGTCCCACATCTCCATCACCGGCACGTCGCGCTCGACAATGACCTCTCGCAGTTCGGGAGAGTTCACCGTACCAACGAAAACCAGCGCCGCCGGGCGCAGCGGCTGCACCGCATTCACCTGCTCGGCCTTCAGCGTGTCGAGTGAATCCACCTGCGTCACCATCAGGTGGAAGCCCCGCGCCTCCATCACCTCGGCGCAGCCGCGCATCACCGCATTGGTGTGCGGGTTGGCTATCCCCGAAACGAACATCGAGACGATGGTGGAGCGCCCCGAGCGCAGGCTGCTGGCATAGGTGTTGACCACATAGCCCAGCCGCTCGACAGCACGCATCACGCGCTCGCGCGTTTCGGGTTTCACCAGGTCCGGGCTGCTCAGCGCCCGCGACACGGTTATCGGTGATACTCCGGCCTCATATGCAACGTCTTCGACACGAACGCTGCGGCGCCGGTCCTTATAATGAAAAATCATAAACTTAATCCGCCTGAGTCTACTCTAGGCCGGACTTCGGCAAACCCGGTATCGTGATAAATCCCAATTGCCAGATGATTCCTCCGGTTACCCTGGCGCCACAGCGATTCGCTTGGCGCCTGGATACGGCAACTTCCTGCCCTACTCAGACATTAGGTTGAACCGCCGGATCGTCATTCCTTCGCACTGAAAAATCTGGCAAAATTCGCCTCGCAACGTTGGAGCGACATATGGCAGACCTCATCATCCCGGTAGTTCTGGCTGGCGGACAGGGAACGCGGCTATGGCCGATGTCGCGCGCGGCCCGACCCAAGCAATTCCTGCCGCTGATGGGCGAAACGAGCCTTTTCCAACAGACTTTGCGGCGGGTTGCCGACGAAAAGCGGTATGGGCCGGCCGTCATCCTCACCAACGGCGATTACCGGTTCCTCGTCGCCGAGCAGGCGCTCGAAGTCGGCGCCCGGCTTGCCGGCGTGCTGCTCGAACCGGTGGCGCGCAACACGGCGGCGGCGATAGCGGCGGCGGCGGTCTATGTGCGCGCGCACTTCGGCGCCGACGCGGTGATGCACGTCCTGCCGTCGGACCATGCCGTGGTTCCCGATAAGGGCTACTGGACGGCGGTGGACAGCGCCGCCAAGGCCGCCCGGCAGGGCCGACTCGTCACCTTCGGCATCAAGCCGACCGCACCCGAAACCGGCTTCGGCTATGTGGAAGCGGGCGAGGAATTGTCCCCCGGCGTCGTGGCGGTGAAGCGGTTCGTCGAAAAGCCCGTGCTGGCGCGTGCCGAGGAAATGGTAGCGACTGGCGGTTTCAACTGGAATTCCGGCATGTTCATGCTGGGCGCCGGCGCGTTCCTCGAAGAATGCGCCATGCTGGCGCCGGCAACGTTGACGGCGGCGGAAGCGGCTATCGGCGCTGCGACCACCGACCTCGATTTCGTCCGCATCGGTCCAGAAGCCTTCGCCAAGGCGCCGAACATCTCGGTCGACTACGCGATTTTCGAGAAGACCGAAAAGGCCGCCATGGTGCCGGTGGATTTCTCCTGGTCCGACCTCGGCAGTTGGGATGCGGTGTGGAAAGCCAGCCCCAAGGATGCGGCGGGCAACGCCGTCAGCGGCAGCGCCACGCTCAGCAACACCTCGCACTCGCTGATCGTGTCGGAAAAGGCGCACGTGGCCGTGGAAGGGCTCGACGACATCGCCATCATCGCCAGCGAGGATGCGCTTTACGTCGGCAAGCTGTCGGATGCCCAGAAGGTCGGGCCGATGGTCAAGATCCTGCGTGAGAAGCCGGAAACCCACGAGCTCACCGAGATCCATCGTACGGCATACCGGCCGTGGGGCGGCTATTCCTCGGTACTGAACGGCGAGCGCTTCCAGGTCAAGCGCCTGTTCGTGAAGCCGGGCAAGAAGCTGAGCCTGCAAAAGCACCACCACCGCTCGGAACACTGGGTCGTGGTACGCGGCACGGCCGAGGTGACCGTCGACGGCAAGGTGACCATGCTCACCGAGAACGAGTCAATCTACCTGCCGCTCGGCTGCACGCACCGGCTCGCCAATCCCGGCAAGATGCTGTTGGAACTGATCGAAGTGCAGACCGGCTCCTATCTCGGCGAAGACGACATCATCCGCATCGAGGACGATTTCAACCGCGTGGAGTGAGTGCCAGCCGTTCAGGCGCTTTCCCGGCTCAGGATTTCGAACCCGAGGCGAACGGCTTTTTGCCGCGGCATCCGGCCGGCGAGGCGTTCCAGCATAAGCCGGCCCGCTTCGACGCCGGTTTCGCGCACTGGAAAGCGCACGGTCGTCAGCGCCGGGCTGATCCACTGCGCGATCGGAGAATCGCCGAAGCTGGCGATGGCGATGCGGCCGGGCACGTCAATCCTCAGTTCCAGGGCATAGCGGATGGCGCCCACGGCCACCTGATGGCCGGCAAAGATGATCGCATCGGTTTGCGGCGCCTCGCGCAGGATGGCGCCGACGACCTCTCCCCCGCTTCCCGTCCCCGGATCGCTGGAAATCTGGTAGTGCAGCGGCTCACCGACGCCATTTGCTCGGCACTGCGCCTGCAGCCCATAAAGACGCGCCATCATGCGGCTGTCGTCGAGGCCGGTATGCCCGACGAAGGCGAAGTGCTTGCGCCCCCTCGCCATCATGTACTGGCCAAGCGAGGCCCCCGCATCGAAATTGGAAGAGCCGACGCTCAGATCGAGCGGATCGGGGTTGTAGTCGAACATCTCGACCATCGGCGTGCGGGAGCGCTGCAGCATATCCAGGCACTCGTCAGCGTGGTCCTGGCCGGTGAGGATGATGCCATCCACCCGGTGCCCGAGAAACGTGCGCACCAGCGCCATCTCGTTAGTCCGGGAGAAATGCGAATTGCCGAGCAGCAACTGGTAGCCCGCCGGCTCCAGCACATCGGCAACGCCCTGCGTGATGATGCCGTGAATGGGGTTGGCGATCGTCGGAACGACCACGCCCACCACCATCGAACGGGCCGAAGCAAGGCTCGATGCCAGCCGGTTGGGGATGTAGCCGAGCTCGGCTGCGACCTTCAGCACGTGCTCGCGGGTTCTCGCCGAGACACGCCCCGGATTGCTGATGCAGCGCGACACGGTGATGGTCGAAACCCCCGCGGCGGCCGCGACCTCCTGCAGGCGCACCGGGGAAAGTGCGACTTTCGTTTGCTGCGCCTTGCGGGCGCTTGACGGCGTCTCGTCCACGATGTTACCCAATCGAAATTGGACAGCGCTATCCAAACTGTCCGTTGCCAAGGTTTATTCGAGCCGAAGAACAACCGCAACTCCTGGTCCTTGCAAGCTTGTGAAGACTGGACGTGTGCTGGCTCCTTTGAATCAAAGCCTGAATGGACAGCGCTATCCATATTCGTGACTATCCGGCTCGGGAGGAGCCTCATGCCCAATTCGCCGCTACGCGCCGCCGTTCTTGGCGCTGGCTGGTATGCCGCGCAGAACCACATCCCCGTTTTGCAGGCGAGACCGGAAGTTGTGCTCGACGGCGTGAGCCGTCTCGGCCAGGACGAGTTGGAGCGCGTCAAGACGCATTTCGGCTTTGCCTTTGCATCGGAAAATGCCGAGGACGTGCTGGCGCGCCGGCCGGACATCGTCGTCGTCGCCACCCCGCATCAATTGCATTACCGCTTCGCCAAGGCTGCGCTTGAAGGTGGTGCGCATGTCCTCGTCGAAAAGCCGATGACACTCGACCCCGGCGAGGCCTGGGACCTGGTGCGAACGGCCGAAGCCAATGGCCGGCACCTGCTCGTTGCCAACGGCTATCAATACCTGCCGCAGGTGGATGCCTTGCGCCAAAAGATCGCCGATGGCGCGATCGGCTCCATCGAGCACGTCATGGCGAGCTTCATTTCCGTGACCCGCGACGTCTTTCATGGCGATGCTGGGCTCAATTCCTGGAAAACCACCTTCTTCCGGCCTGCCAAATCCACCTGGCAAAACCCTGCCCAGGGCGGTGGCTTTGCCTATGGGCAGATGTCGCACTGCCTGGCGCTCATGTTCTTCTTGACCGGGCTGTCGCCCGAAACCATCTCCGCCCAGACTTTCGGGCTCGACGCCATCGATCTCGCCGATGCCGGCGCCGTCCGGCTTTCCAACGGCGCGGTCGCCAGCATTTCCGGCGCTGCCGCCATGCCGCAGGGCAATCGCGGCCTCATGCGCCTCTTCATCGCCGGCAGCGACGGCATGCTCACCGCCGAATTCGACCGCGACTGGTGCGAGATCCGGCGCAATGACGGCAGCGTCGAGCGGCTCGACCTCAAGCAAGGCGACTGGATCTACACGTGCGACGGCCCGGTCAACGCCCTGGTCGATCTCGCTCTCGGCAACGGCAAGAACCTTTCATCCGGCACTATCGGCGCCGAAACCACGGCAACCATCGCTGCCCTGCTCGCTTCGTCCCGCGCCGGCGGCGCGCCGCAGCAGATCATGGCCGCGCCACAGGCGAGGGTCGCCTGATGGCCGACTTGAACGCCCTTCACGTCAGTGCCTTCGTCCTGCATGTCCGCGAGGGGATGACCGAGGAATACAAACGCCGCCATGCCGCCATCTGGCCGGAAATGGCGGCAGCGCTGCGGGCTTCCGGCATCGTCCATTACGACATCTTCCTCGATGCGGACGGCCGGCGGGTCTTCGGTCACCAGTTGCGGTCGCGCGCGCCCGATCCGGACGCGCCGGAAGACCCGGTGATCCTGAAATGGCGGCGCTACATGGCCGACGTCCTTGAAATGGACGGCGACCGGCCGAAGCGCACGCCAATCGAACATGTCTTTCACATGACGGCGTGAGGCAGTGCCTGACGCCAACAGTTCCGCGGGCAGAATGAGCCCGTATCTCGGGAGGAAAACAATGACGAGACGAATGCTGAAACTTTTGAGTGCAACCGCATTGGCAACGGTGCTTGCCGGCACCACGCTCGCCACGGCCCAGTCCGTGCCGGACGTACCGCGCAACCGGACGCTGATCAGTCAGGGTTGGGACTTCTACAACCAGGTGCCGGCCACCGACAATTTCAACCCATACGCCGGCGTTCTGCTGCATCAGCGCAACAGCCTGCACTACACCGTCAACGAGGCGTTGTTCTACACCAACCACAACACCAACGAGCTCATCCCCTGGCAGGCGGAGAGCTACAAATACAACGACGACTTCACCGAACTAACGATCAAGCTGCGCGATGGCGTCAAGTGGAGCGATGGCGAGCCATTCACCGCCGACGACGTGGTCTTCACCTTTGACATGCTGAAGGGCGCGGCGCCCGACCTGCTGTTCTCCTCGCAGATCGCCGAATGGGTGGACAGCGCCACCGCCAGCGATCCGCTGACTGTCGTCGTCAAGCTCAAGAAGCCCGGCCCGCGCTGGGCTCGTGACTTCCTCGCCACCGGGCAATCCACGCGCTTCGTCGTCGTTCCCAAGCATATCTGGGACGGACAGGACCCCAAGACCTTCAACAACTTCGATCTCGCCAAGGGCTGGCCGGTCGGCACCGGCCCCTACAAGCTGGTGAAGTCGGATGCGAGCTCACTGTTCTACGATCTTCGCGACAGTTGGTGGGCGCTCGACGCCGGACTCGTCAAGGAAATGCCGAAGGTGCAGCGCGTGGTCTATGTGCCGGCAACGGCCGAGGCGATGCCGCAATTGTTCGCAACCAACCAGATCGACATGGGCCGCTCCATCCAGGCCGGCCAGTTCGAGGCGATCAGGGTGCAAAACCCGGGTCTCGTCGCCTGGAACACCGAAGGCCCCGTCTGGGGATCTCCGGATGGTTGCACCTACGACATCCGCTTCAACGTGCAAAAGCCGCCGTTTGACAATGCCAACCTGCGCCACGCCATCAACGCGGCGCTCGACCGCGACCAGGTGGTGAACCTCGCCTACGAAGGCTCGATGAAGCAGGCGACGCTGCCGATCTCGTCCTACACCGGCATGCAGGCCTATACCGACCAGATGGCCACTGTCGAAGGCGTGGCCGATCTCGCCCAGCACAGCCCGGAACTGGTCGAAAAATACATGACCGCCGGTGGCTTCAAGAAGGGCAGCGACGGAAAATGGGCCAATGGTGACGGCAGCCCGCTGCAGATCGAATTGCAGGTGGCGCAAGGCGATCCGAGCGGCCCGGTCCTGTCGCAGCAATTGCAGAGCGCCGGTTTCGATGAAGTGCTGAACGTTCAGCAGGGCACGGCGCTCAACGACGCCTTGGCGGCCGGCAATTTCCAGATGAACATGGGCCCGCATTGCGGCAGCCTCTACGATCCGTGGCAGACCCTCGAGCACTTCCACTCGAAGTATGTCGCACCGGAAGGCCAGGCATCCACCAACCTCCGCGCCGTGACCCGCTACAGCAATCCGGACCTAGACGCGATCCTCGACAAGATGGAGCAGATGGAGCCGTCGCCGACCGATCCGGCCTATCTCGACCTCGTCAAGCAGGCGACGGCGATCTTCGCCCGCGACCTGCCGGAAATCCCGCTGGTCGAGGAAACCCAGACGCTGGTGTTCAACACGACCTACTGGACGGGCTGGCCGTCGGCCGAAAATCCCTACATGGCGCCGTTCATCCCTTGGGAAGGCTTTGCCCGCGTCGTGCAGTCGCTGCAACCGACGCAATAAGTGCTGAATACCGGAGGCGGTTCGCCGCCTCCGGTCCCCTTCTCCTTTCCCCGGGTAACGAGCCGACAATGGTCAAGATTAAGGAAATCCGCGCCTTCGCCATCCGCAACGAGATGGTGGGCGCGCTTTATCGCGAAGGCGGCCAGAAGCCCAAGACCGAGCCGCGCCGGCCGCCCTGGACCAAGAGCGCGGAAGTGGCCGGGCCGATGTCGGGCTACGATCGCTTCAAGAAACTGCGCTCGACCTGGCGCTTCGACGGCTCCGTAGGCTGCCTCGTCACCGCCGATGACGGCACGACCGGCTTCGGGGTCACCCGCAACGGTGCCCCGGTGATTTCGCTCATCAACGACCACTTCGCACCGCTTCTCGCCGGAGAAAACGCGCTCGCGACCGAACGCGTCTGGGACATGATGATGCGCATGTCGATGCCGTACGGTTCGACCGGCATCACCTCCTACGCCATCAGCGCCGTCGATCTCGCTCTGTGGGATTTGAAGGGGAAGATCCTCAAGACCCCGGTCTACGAACTGGCGGGCGGCCCGGCGCGCGAGAGCCAGTTCTGCTATGCCACGGGCAACGACACCGACTGGCACATGGAGCTGGGCTTCAAGGGCACCAAGCTCGCCTGCCCCTACGGCACGTTCGATGGGCTCGATGCGATAAAGAAGAACGAGGATTTCGTCGCCAGGACGCGCGAGCTGATCGGCGACGACATCGAACTCATGCTCGATTGCTGGCTGGCCTTCGATGTCGAATTCGCGGTACGGCAGGCCGAACGGCTGCGCCCGTACAATCTCAAATGGATCGAGGATTGCCTCAACCCTGACAATCTCGACGGCCAGGACGCGCTGCGCCGGCGCCTGCCTTGGCAGACTCTAGCCACGGGCGAGCACTGGTATTCTCCCCTGCCCTTCATGCATGCGGCGAGCCGGCAGGCGGCCGATATCTTCCAGCCCGACATCTGCTGGGTCGGCGGTTTCACCGCCTGCCAGAAGATCGTCCACATCGCCGAGGCGGCGGGGCTGGAAGTCATGCTCCATGCCGGCATGAATACGCCGTTCGGGCAGCATTTCAGCTTCTCGCAGCCGAACGTGCGCTGGGGCGAGTATTTCGTCGGCGGCGCGCCCGGCGTGCCGCTCGCGGAGACCCTGGTTTTCCCCGGCATGGCCGTGCCGGAGAACGGCCGCCTGGTGCCGAACGGCGAACCCGGTTTCGGGCTCGGGCTCACCGACAGCCTGCTCGACGCGATGCGGATCTAGGCCATGTACGCAGCCTATGTCGCCCGCCGCTTCGGCATCATGCTGCTGGTGATATTCCTCGCGGTATCGATCAATTTCGCCTTGCCGCGCTTGATGCCGGGCGATCCGATCCAGGCCCAGCTCAGCCAGCTGATGGCGTCCGGCAGCGGTGGCGGCGACGTCAGCGCCATGGTGCAAAGCTACCAGGAGCGCTTCGGCCTCGACCAGCCGGTCTGGCACCAATACATCGCCTACTGGCAGTCCATCTTCAGCCTCGATCTCGGCTATTCGCTGATCAACTACCCCGAAAAGGTCAACACGGCGATCCTCAACGGCCTGCCGTGGACGCTCGGCCTGCTGGGGTTTGCCACGCTCGTCAGCTTCACGCTCGGAACGCTCTTGGGTGGCATCATCGGCTGGCCGCGCACGCCGCGTTTCGCCCGCAACCTCGGCTCGGGCGTCATGCTGCTGTCGTCGGTGCCCTACTTCCTCATCGGCATGATCCTGCTCTACGTCTTCGCCATCGTGTTCAAGTGGTTCCCCGCCGGCGGAGGCCTGCCGTTCGGGCTCAATGCCGGGCTGAACCTCGAAACCGTACGCGGCGTCATCTGGCACGGCACGCTGCCGGCGCTGTCGATTATCCTCGCGGAAACTGGCGCCTGGGCCATCGGCATGCGCGGCATGCTGGTGAGCGTCCTGGGCGAGGACTACATCACGTTCGCGGAGGCCAAGGGCAACCAGCCCCGGCGCATCCTCACCCGCTACGGCATGCGCAATGCGCTGCTGCCGCAACTGACCAAGCTGGCTCTGGCGCTCGGCCACATCGTTTCGGGCGCGATCCTGGTGGAAGTGATCTTCTCCTATCCGGGCATCGGCTTCCGGCTCTACCAGGCCATCCAGAGCAAGGACTATTTCGTGCTGCAAGGCATCCTGCTGTTGCTGTCGGTGTCGATCGCCGTCGCCATGTTCGTTCTCGATCTCATCTATCCGCTGATCGACCCGCGGATCACTTCGAGGGGGCAGTAACGATGCGCAATCTCCTTTCGCTCGCCGCAGCCGAACTGACCCGCAACCGCATGCTGCTGGCCGGGGTCGCATTGCTGGCGCTGATCCTCGTCCTCGCAATCGTCGGGCCGCTGCTGGTCGATGCATCGCAAGCCAAGGTCGGCGCCACCATTCCGCGTTCGCCGCCGGACGGCACGCACTGGCTCGGCACGGACGGCCAGGGTCGAGACGTCTTCACCGTGCTGGCATTCGCTATGCCGCAGACGCTGAAGATCGGCCTCATCGCGGGGCTTATCAGCCTCTCCGTCGGGGTTGCGCTCGGACTGATCGCCGGCTTTTCCGGCGGCATCGTCGATACGGTTATCCGCCTCGCCTCCGACGTCATGATGACCATACCGGGCATCGCCATCCTGGTGCTCGTCGCCTCCAACGTCCGCGAAATGACTGTGGAGCTGATGGCGGTGATCGTCGCATCGCTCTCCTGGATGGTGGCGACGCGCACCATCCGGGCGCAGACATTGTCGTTGCGCGAGCGCGGCTATGTGCAGATCGCCCGCCTCAACGGCAGTTCCGGCCTCAAGCTGATCTTCGTCGAGGTGATGCCCAACCTGTTGCCGTTCATCGCCGCCAGCTTCGTCATCGCGGTTTCCAGCGCCATGCTGGCGACGATCGGGCTCGAAGCGCTCGGCCTCGGCCCGCAGAACGACCTGACGCTGGGCATGACCATCTACTGGGCGCAGTTCTATGGCGCCATCATTCGCGGCATGTGGTGGTGGTGGGGTCCGCCGATCCTCGTCATTGCGCTGATCTTCATCGGTCTCATGCTGACCTCGGCCGGACTGGACAGCTTCGTCAACAAGCGGCTGGGAGCGAGTTCATGAGCGAACCCGTTCTCGACATCCGCAACCTGACGGTCGAATACCGCACCGCGGCAGGACCGTTCCAGGCCGTGAAGGATGTGAGCTTTTCCCTCAATGCCGGCGAGCGTTTCGGGTTGGTCGGAGAATCCGGATCCGGCAAATCGACCACCATACTGGCGCTGATGCGGATGCTGCGCGGCGGGTACATCACCGGCGGCTCGATCGTGCTCAATGGCCGCGACCTGGCGACGGTTTCCGATCGCGCCTACCGGACTCTGCGTTTTGCCGAAATGTCATTGGTGCCGCAGGGAGCGATGAGTTCGCTCAATCCGGTCCTGCGCATTGGCGAACAGATCGGCGATATTTTCGACGACCATGGTGTTCGGCATGGAGCGGCCGAACGCCAGCGCGTCATCGGTGAGCTGCTCGGCCGCGTCGGGCTGGCGGCCAGCGTGCAGCATCGCTTTCCGCACGAACTTTCCGGCGGCATGAAGCAGCGCGTCTGCATCGCCATGTCGATCGCGCTGCAGCCCAGCCTGATCCTGGCGGACGAGCCTACCAGCGCGCTCGACGTGATGGTGCAAAAGCAGGTGCTCGGCACCTTGGGCAAGGTGCAGCGCGAACTCGGCGCTTCCATCATCCTCATCGGGCACGACATGGCGCTGATGGCGCATTTCGTCACCACGCTCGGCGTCATGTATCGCGGCGAACTGGTGGAGATCGGCCCCGTGAAGGAAATCTTCGCGGCGCCGAAGCACGCCTATACGCGCATGCTGATCGAATCGCTGCCCTCCTTCGATCGGCTTGGTGCCTTCCGCGGCGCCGGCGCCCGCGCCGACACTTTCCTCAATCGGGAAGGCACGCCATGAGCAAGCTGCTTGAAGTCGATGCCGTCGACGTCGTGTTCAGCTCCGGCTTTGCCGGCCGCGAGCAGAAGCGCGCGCTCAGCAACCTCACGATGACGGTCGGCGGCGACAATCCCGGCATCACCGCCATCGTCGGCGAAAGCGGCAGCGGCAAGACCACGCTGATCCGTCTGCTGCTCGGCTTCCAGGCGCCCACTAGGGGCCGTGTGCTTTATGACGGCAAGCCTGTCTTCGGCATGAACGCGGCGGGCCAGTCGGCCTTCCGCCGCGAAGTGCAGGCGATCTTCCAGGACCCGTTCGACGTCTTCAACCCGTTCTACAAGATCGACCATCCGCTGCTGTCGCCGCTGAAAGCCTTCGGTATCGCGAAGTCGCGCGACGAAGCCTATGCCAAGATCGAAAAGGCACTGACGAGCGTCGGCCTGAAGCCGGCGGAAACGCTCGGACGCTACCCACACCAGCTTTCGGGCGGCCAGCGCCAGCGTGTGATGATCGCGCGTGCTTTGCTGCTCGATCCGGCGATCATCCTTGCCGACGAGCCTGTATCCATGGTCGATGCATCGCTGCGTTCGACCATCCTCGAAATCCTCTACGGCCTCAATCGCGACATGGGCATCTCGCTGGTCTATGTGACACACGACCTGACCACCGCCTATCAGGTGGCGGACACGATCGTGGTGCTGCACGGCGGACAGGTGATGGAGGTGGGCGCCGCCGAAGAGGTCATCCATCGCCCGCGCCATCCCTATACGCAGGCGCTGATCGACGCCGTTCCCTCGCCCGATCCGAACAAGCCATGGAACATCGACGAAACCGGGGAACCGCCACCGCGCTTCATCGAACCCGGCGAAACGCTGGTGCTGCAGCGCACCGACCCGCTGCGTGCGGTTGCGGGCTCCGCGTCCGCCGGTGGCGACGTCACGACAGTATCGGCCATCCAGGCGGCCGTGGGCGCTGCCAAGCGGAGCGCGGCGTGAGCCTCGATCTTGCCGCTGTGATCGCATGACGTTCGAGCAGCGGCTTGCCCGAAATCTCGATGCCGCAATAACCAATGCTCTCGATGAGAACCGCATCGTCGGCACGGTAGTCGCCGTCATGCGCCGCGGCCGGATGGCCTTTCACGCCGCTCGCGGCCTTTCCGACCGTGAGAGCGGCAGGCCAATGCGGGAAGATGCGATCTTCCTGCTGGCCTCGGCGACGAAACCCGTTACGTCCGCGGCGGCATTGGCGTTGATCGAGCGCGGAGCTTTCGATCTGGAGACGCCGGTCACCCGGCATCTTCCCGAATTCCGGCCGCGCTATGGCGACGTGCAGCCGGAAATCACCGTCCGGCATCTGCTGACGCACACGTCCGGCCTCTACTACCCGTTTCAGGAGCCCGAGGACGGCCCCGCGCATCGCGCCGATGTTTCGAACGGCCTCGACCTGCCAGGGCTCTCCGGGCCCGAAGCGATGGCCCGGCTGGCGCGCGTGCCGCTGCGCTTCCTGCCCGGAACCGCCTACAATTACTCGCTGTCGCTGGACGTGCTGGGCGAATTCATGGCTGCCGCCACCGGCCAAAGCTTGCCTGAGATCGTTGCCGCGACCATTACCGGGCCGCTGGGAATGACGGATACGGCGTTCGCGATCCGCGATCCGAGCCGATTGGTGACGCATTACGGCGTCGATGCCAACAATCGTCCCCTACGGATGGACGATACGTATTGGGGACCAGCCCTGATAAGCCCGGTGCGTATGTCGCCGCGCCGGCTGTTCGATGCCGGTTCTTATGCTTCGGGAGGCGGAGGAATGGCTGGAACTGCCGGGGATTTCCTGCACTTCCTGGAAGCGCTGCGGTTGCATGGCGGCGATATCCTCAAGCCTGCAAGCACCAGGCTGATGACCACCAATGCCCTGCCGACCGCCATTCCGCAGGCGCTCGAACCGGGTTGGACCTATGGCTACGGCACCGAAACCCTCAGCGATCCCGGCAGCGCGACGGGCCCGGAGCGGCCGGGTGTCTTCAAAGGCAGCGGCGGTTACGGTCACCGCTGGTTCGTCGATCCCGAACTGGAACTCTCAACCGTAGCCTTTACAAATTCCGCCCCGGAGGGCGTGCGCGGCGCGTTCGTGAGCGCTATACGCGACGCCATCTATGCAGCGGCAAACACCTGATTGAAATTACGAGGACGAAACGATGAATGCGATTGATCTGCAGGGCCGTGTGGCGGTCATTACCGGCGGTGGCCAGGGCATCGGCTTTGCCGTGGCCCAACGCCTGGTGGCCTCGGGCGCCAAAGTGAGCCTTTGGGACATGAATGCCGCGATCCTGACGGAGGCCAAGGCGGCGCTCGGCGAGGCTGCTTCGACCATCCAGGTCAACATCACCGATTACGATGCCGTCGCCGCCGCCGTCGCCCAGACCGAACAAGCGCTGGGCAAGATCGACATCCTCGTCAATTCCGCCGGCATTGCCGGCAAGAACGCGCCGCTCGACGAATACGAACTCGATGAATGGCGACGGGTGATCGATATCGACCTCAACGGCACCTTCTACGTCAATCGCGCCGTGCTGCCGGGCATGAAGGCTCGCAATTACGGCCGCATCGTCAACATCGCCTCGATCGCCGGCAAGGAAGGCAATCCCAATGCCGCGGCCTATGCAGCCGCCAAGGCCGGGGTCATCGGTCTCACCAAGGCGGTGGGCAAGGAATGCGCCAAATACGACATCGCCATCAATGCCATCACCCCGGCCACGGCCAAGACGCGCATTCTCGACGAATTGAAGCCCGAGTTCATCGATTACATGCTGAGCCGCATTCCGCGGGGCCGGTTCCTGGAAGTCGAGGAAGCTGCCAGCATGGTGGCCTGGCTCGTCTCGCAAGAAAACAGCTTCACCACCGCCTCCGTCTTCGACCTCTCGGGCGGACGGGCGACGTATTAGCGCCGGACAATATTGGACTTAGAGCAGGGGTGGCGGAGAGGATGGGATTCGAACCCACGAGACCCTTTAGAGGTCTGCGCCCTTAGCAGGGGCGTGCCTTCGACCACTCGGCCACCTCTCCGTCCCGGGGTGGATACATGCGCCGCCATCCCCGGGCAAGGGTTTTGTGGCCGCAGGGGGATAAATCCCCGGTAAGCCGCATCGCGAACGGCAGAATCGGCGGGATCACCGGTTCCGCCAGTCCGCGGTTCAAGCCTTCGTCAGCGTTGGTTGAAAAGGACTTTCTGGGCGTCCTTGTCGGTTGCCAGATCGGTCTTGGTCTCGACCGTCACGGCAAGGCCGCGGGCCGTGCCCGGGCGGGCGCGGACGCGTTCGCGCCAGGCCGCGAAATGCGGGAATTCGGCGATATCGATGCCCTGGCGCTCGTAGCCGTTCGACCAATCGATGATGGCGATGTCGGCAATGGAGAAATCACCGGCAACGTACTGCTTGCCCGCGGCTTCCATGCGGGCGATCTGCTTGTCGAGGACGCCGTAGAGTCGGTGCGTTTCGTCGCGGTAACGCTTGATGGCGTAGGGAATTTTCTCTTGCGCATAAATGGCGAAGTGATGGTTCTGGCCAAGCATCGGGCCGAAGCCGCCGACTTGCCAGAACAACCACTCGTCGACCTTGACCTGGGCGCGCATGTCGGCGGGATAGAACTTGCCGAACTTCAGCGCCAGATACTTGAGGATGGCACCCGATTCGAAGATCGACAGCGGTTTTCCATCGGGACCTTCGGGGTCGACGATGGCCGGGATCTTGTTGTTGGGGGAGATGGCCAGGAACTCTGGGGTGAACTGGTCGCCGCGACCGATGTTGATGGGGTGGATCGTATAAGGAACTTCAAGCTCCTCGAGCATGATCGTGACCTTGCGGCCATTGGGCGTGGCAGCGAAATAAACGTCGATCGGCGCGGTCTGGGAAGGCATGGAATCGGCTTTCTGAACGAACGAAGGAAGGCCATGCCGTTATATCGGCGGGTACCGATGAAAGGCAACCCGGCCAAGCCGGGTCGCCAAAACGTGAGTGGATCACGCGCGCTGCAGCCGCATCTGCGGCTGACCGTCGCCGGTGCGGGCAAGCGAAACGCCGTGCACGTCGAGTATCGAGGTGACGCGGCGCCGGAACGCGGAAAACAGTTCCGACTTCACCACGTCGACGGGCTCGTCGAAGTAGACGGTCACCTCGTAGCTCTTCATGTCGGCGAGCAGCTTGACGCCGATCACCATGCCGACGAAGGGCCTGCTGAGATAGGTGCCGCGCACGCGCATGCCGACCTGGACGGGTCCGGCAACGCGATCGGGCAGCGCCGCACTGGCCGTGTTCCAATCGCGGTAGCCGTGCGAGCGCGCGATGATTTCGAGCGCGGCACCCTGGGTGATGGGCGTGCCGGCATGGGCGCGTTCGGCACGCAGAAGCCGCGCCTCGGCCTTGAGACTGGTGGTGCTGGGCGTGTCGAGAGAAAAAGTCATGTCGTCCTCGCATTAGCGAAGCGTCAATGCCATGGGACCCGCATTGCCATGAGCCGCTTCGCGAAAGGGAGCGATCATGAATTCACGAAGGCCGGCTTCACCAAGGGCATAGACCCAGCGGGCGGCAGGTGCCGGCGACCGCGGCTGATATGGTCCCTGCCCGCAAGACTGTCAATAGCCGGTACTTTTGGCTAGGTTCGCCGCGACCCTGGAGGGAATCGTGACCGAACTGCTGCTCCTTCTCGCCGGCCTTGCCGGCGGGGCTCTCAATTCCCTGGCCGGCGGCGGCTCGTTCATCGTATTCCCCGCATTGCTGGCCGCAGGCGTGCCCCCGGTCCTCGCCAATGCGACCAATACGTTCGCCGCCCTGCCCGGCTATATCAGCGGCGTTGCCGGCTTCTGGCAGGATGTTGTCAAGCATCGCGACAAGCTGATCAGATATTCCATCGTCTCGCTCGTCTTCGGCTATGCGGGCGCCGAACTGCTGCTGCACGTAAGCGACGAACAGTTCTCCCGCGCCGTGCCGTGGCTGATGGCCTTCGCCGTGCTGCTGTTCGCGTTCGGCAACCGGATCAGCCAATGGGCTGCCTCGCGCTCGACAGGCGGAACCGGCCTCAAGCGCGTCGGTACGGCGCTGCTGTTCCTGCTGCTGGCGGGCGTCTGCCTTTACGGCGGCTTCTTCAATGCCGGGCTCGGCATATTGCTGCTGGCGTTCCTGGCGCTGGCTGGCTTCACCGATATCCACGCTATGAACGGGCTCAAGCTCTGGATCTCGTCGCTGGTGGCGGTAGTGGCAGTGCTGCGTTTCGCCGCCAGCGGAGATATCGCCTGGTACCAGGGCCTGTTCGCGCTGGTCGGCGTCACCATTGGCGGATATGCAGCGGCGCGGCTCGCACACCGCATACCGGCCCAGGCGATCCGCTGGCTGGTGATCGTTTATGGCGTCGGGCTGACGGTGTGGTTCTTCTATTCGACCTACTGGGCGTGACGCCTAGCCCTTCCTGATCCAGACGGCGCAATCGTGGAAAGCAGCGCCGCCGAAGGGCGGTGCAGGGTCGGCGCCGATCAGCGTGTTGATCCCCTGCCCGCCGCGGTGCGACTTGTTGGCGTGGACGCCTTCGGCGATGAGCACGCCGCGCTGCAGGCCATCGAATAACCGCGCCGTCAGCCCGACTTCGCCACGGCGGTTACCCAGGGTTACGGCGTCGCCATCGGCGATGCCGAGATCGGCGGCGTCGTCGGGCCTGATGAAGACCGTGGGTTCGGGTTGCCGCTTCTTCGAACCCGGCGTTTCGCTGAAGGTGGAATTGAGGAAGCCGCGCGACGGACTGGTGGCGAGGCGGAAGGGATGCTCGGCATCGGTCTTTTCGTTGACGTCCCAATAGTCCGCAAATTCCGGCATGGATGCCGGATCGCAGACCCAGATGTAATCTTTCTTGGCGGCGACGCCCTGCCAGTTGGGCCGGAACCGGAAGCGCCCATCGGGCCAATCGAAGCCATCGGCAAAGCGCGAGGCGGCATCGGGCAAAGCGCGCTCGACGAAGCCAGTCTTTTCGATTTCGTCGAGGTCGCCATAGTTCGAGGCTTTGAAGGTGCGGGCGACCATTTCGCGATCGCTGAGCGCAAGGCTCTCGTGCGTGACGCCGAGGCGCTTCAGCAATTCGTTAATGACCCAGAAATTGGAGCGTGCCTCGCCCGGCGCTTCCACGAGCTTGGGGCCATAGAGCACGCGGGTATGGCCGCCGCGGGTGTAGTAGTCGTTGTGCTCGAGGAACATCGTCGCCGGCAGGACAATATCGGCCATGTCGGCCGTTTCGGTCATGAACTGCTCATGGACGACGGTGAACAGGTCCTCGCGGGCAAAGCCCCGGCGCGTCAGCGTCTGGTCGGGCGCAACGTTCATCGGGTTGGTGTTCTGGATGAAGAGCGCCTTCACCGGCCCGCCGCCCTTGAGGGCGCGTGCATCGCCGGTGAGGACCGGGCCGATCTCGGACATATCGAGCACGCGGGTTTCGCGCCGGCGGCGATCCTTGGCGGTGATGAGGGTCTTGTCGAGCCGCCAGGTGCCGCTGTGCGAATGGAAGGCACCGCCGCCGCGATGCTGCCAGGCGCCGGTCATGGCCGGAATGCAGAGGGCAGCATGCATGCTGGTGGAGCCGTTGCGCTGGCGCGTGAAGCCGTAGCCGAGGCGGAAGTACGTGCGCGGCGTCCTGCCGACGAGATGCGCGAAGGCTTCGATCTCGGCGACCGTTAGGCCCGTGATGCCGGCGGCCCATTCGGGCGTGCGGGTCTGGAGGTGCGCTTCGAAGGCCGCATCGAAATCCGTGAACTTCGCCATGTAGTTGCGATCGGCAAGGCCGTCGCGCAGGAGCACATGCATGGCGGCGACGGCGAGCGCACCGTCCGAGCCGGGCCGGATGATCAGCGCCATGTCGGCCTGTTCCATCGTGGCGGTGCGGTAGATGTCGACGGCGACGACCTTGGTGCCGCGCTGCTTGCGGGCGCGCATGGCGTGCGTCATCAGGTTGACCTGGGTATTGACGGCGTTGGTCCCCCAGATGACGAGGCAGTCGCTTTCGAGGATCTGCTCGACGTTGGTGCCGGTGAGATAGCCCGTGCCGGCGAGATAGCCGGGCCAGGCGGTGCCGGTACAGATGGTTTCGTATTGTAGCGAATAGCCCTTGGCATGGCGCAGCTTGTCGATGCTGTCGCGCTGCACGTGGCCCATCGTGCCGGCATAGAAGAACGGCCAGATGCTCTCGGCGCCGAACTCCGCTTCGATGGAATTGAAGCGCGCCGCGATCTCGTCCAGCGCCTCGTCCCAGCCTATGCGCTGCCAGCGCCCCTCGCCTTTTTTGCCAATGCGGCGATGGGGATAGAGCAATCTGTTGGGATGATGAATCCGCTCGGCGTAGCGGGCGACCTTCTCGCAGATGACGCCGGCCGTGTAGGGATCGTCCTTGGCGCCATGCACGCGGCCGATCGTGTGCTCATCGATGATTTCAACATCGAGCGCGCAGGTCGACGGGCAATCGTGCGGGCAAGCCGAGCGGGCGATGCGGACGGGCGCGATCTCGTTCATGAAAAGAAAAGACTCCAGGGCACGGCGTGTGCCCCAGAGTAAAAGTCGAACGGCTTGGAGGCCAGTGTCTTATCGTTGGGAATGCAGCGTCAGGACGCGTCGCGTTCTTCCACCGGCGGCAATATGGCGTTGCGGCGCGCCGTATGCTCGGCGACGCGGGCCAGTTGCTCGGCGCCGGAGAGATAGGACGAGAAGCGTACCTTGCCGCCATCGGCGGTATGGATGGTGATGCCGTGCCAACCGCTGGTAACGCCCCTCACCTGCGACCAGGGAATGGTGGTGCGCTTGCCGAAGCTCGAGCGGTGCTCGATGTGATTGTGGTTCCAGCGGATGCGCACGAGCAGGCTGGAAAAGGCGATGCCCACGGCGCCGGCGCCGAAGAGGACGGCGAGCGTGCAATAGAACGCCATCTGCTCGCTGGCGGTGTGGCCGCGGTCGATAAACAGCATCGCGTAGATGATGAGCGCCGAGAACGCGGCGAGGACGAGCGCCCCGAACTTTTCCATCAGCGATGGCCGCAGTTCCGACCAGCCGTCGGCGCGTACGGCATCATCGGCTTTCAGCAGGCGCAGCGAGAGGAAAATCGCATAGCCGAAGCAGAGGATGCCGATGACCCGGGCCAACGGCAATTGCGAGACAAAGGGTATGTGCTTCGCCACCAGCAAGGCGATGACGACAGACAAAGCGACGGCGACTTCCTGCCATTTCAAGGGCACGAGTGCTCTCCTGATCAATGACCGGTTAGACGCTTGTTCCGGCAGTTTTTCCTGGGACCGGCAAATCACCGAACCCCCCACGCCAGAAACGTTATCCGCTTTGCAGCGAAGCGCATTTAACTTTTTTGTGAGAGGCCGGATTTGATGGAACCAAAAGGCGCCGGCCGAAACCCGGAAACCAATTCAACTCGCTGGGAGATTGATTCAGGTCCTTGCCGAAATGATTCCGGCCGGCGCCACAAGGCATTGATTTCTATCGATGATCAGGCCAGGAACTTGAGGCCGGCAATGCCCGCGACGATGAGGGTGATGCAAACGAGCCGCATTGCCGTCGCCGGTTCCCCGAAGAGCCAGATACCCAAAAGGGCGGTGCCGACGGTACCGATACCGGTCCAAACGGCGTAGCCGGTGCCGACGGGCAGTTCGCGCAGCGCGAGGCCGAGCAGCAAGACGCTCAGGATCATGGCGCCGACGGTGCCGACGCTGGGCAGGAGACGGGTGAAGCCCTCGGTATATTTGAGGCCGATGGCCCAGCCGATTTCGAAGAGACCAGCGATGAAAAGGAAAAGCCAGGACATGGAGAACTCCCACTAGCTCAAACGGTCCGATTATGGACCGGGAAAGCCGGGTCGTCCCAGCCGGAAAATGACGGAAGACTGCGGGGTCGTCCCCGCGGAGAGATATCTAGGGCGTTTGGTGGTGAAAGTGAAGGGCCCGCCGATTTCAATACTTCTCGTAGAAGGCGTTGCCGCCGGCAACGAGGACGTAGTGCATGTTGTCGTAGGGAAAGCGCAGGCCCGACGTGTGGAAGAACATGGCGCCGGCGCAGGCGGGATGGCGGGCGCCGGCCAGGATGCTGTCGGCGACCGAGGAGGCGCGGGCGAGGCTCGTGCGCTCGGTCATCGGGCGATTGAGCACGCCATCGGCGAACTGGTTCTTCTGGCCGACGACGCCACAGATGGTCTTGGGGAAGCCCGGCGCGGCAAGGCGGTTCATGACGACGGTGCCGACCGCCAGCATGCCCTCTTCGCTCGAGCGATTGGACTCGAAATACATGGCGCGGATCAGGCACTCGCGCGGATTTGTGGCAGTGTAGCCGAACAGCGAGATGCCGAAGCAGCCGGAAAGCGGAAGCACGGCAACGAGAATGCCGAGGAGCGAAAGAAGCCGGGTACGCATGCACAAATCCCGAAAACCAGGGAGTTTTTGAAATTAACCTTATCGCGTTAACATTGCGTTCACCGCGATTTCCGGAGCAGAATCAGTGGCAAAGCCGTCTGCAAAGCGCAAAAAGCAGGAAGAACCCACCGAGCCGGTGAATGCCGAGGGCCTGCGCGGACGGCTGAGGCTGCTCTATCACGGCCATTCGCCGGCAGCGGTGCGCTTTCAGTACTCCGTCCTCGTCATCGACCTGTTGATCCTCGCCTTCTTCATCGTCTCGCCGCTGCTCCGCGGCCGGCCGTCATTCTATTGGATCGACTATTCGGTGGCGGCGCTGGTGGCCGCCGACATGGCGGCGCGCATGCTGGCTTCGACCGACATCCCGCGCTGGCTGAAACAGCCGACCTCGCTCATCGACATGATCATCCTGGTGACGCTGCTGTTCCCCGACTGGCTCGGCAATTTCGGCTTCCTCAGGGTGCTGCGGTTCTGGACGCTGTCGCGCAACCGGGCGCTGTGGCAGCCGCTGAAGAAATACGGGCTCGAAGCCTACGAGGATGCGGCGCGATCGGTGATCAACCTGCTGACCTTCCTCTTCGTCGTCAGCGGCTTCGTCTATACGTTCTTCGCGCACCCGGATTCCGGTATCGAAGGCTATATCGATGCGCTCTATTTCACGGTGACGACGATCACGACGACGGGTTACGGCGACCTCGTCCTGCCCGGCGCCATGGGCAAGCTGACCTCGATCGTCGTCATGATCATCGGCATATCGCTGTTCGTGCGGCTGGCGCAGGCGATCTTCCGCCCGCACAAGGTGACGTTCCCCTGCCCGCAATGCGGGCTCAGGCGGCACGACGCGGACGCGGTGCACTGCAAGGCCTGCGGGCATCTGCTGAAGATACCCGACGAGGGCCATTGAGGTTTTAATTCCTTCTCTTCCCTGTGGAGGGAACGCTTACATTCTGTCTCACCCCCCTCCCAACCTCCCCCGCAAGGGGGGAGGTACCGCTGCGTGTGTGAGGAGAGGAAAGGGCAACAGCCTCGATGAACACCCTCCCCCTTGCGGGGAGGGTTGGGGAGGGGTGACGCCAAGCAGAATCTATCAATCCCGCTCAGGCCCCCACCTACTTTCAGGCCTTCTTCGGGTTAGCCGCGGTGCGACGGCGGGTCGGCCGGAAGAAGGCTTCGCGGTGGGCTTCGGTGGTCGCGGCGGCGCTGCGCAGGCGCAGCAGGTCCTTGCGCGCGATGAGGCCGACGAGCCGGCCGGTGGCGGCCTCGACGACCGGCACGCGGCCGACATCCTGGGCAATCATCAGGTCGGTCACCTGCCCCACCGTGTCGTCGGTGTGGGCGACGGGGACGGAGGCATCCGAGACGAGATCGAAAAGGGTCTGCTCGGGATCGCGCCCCTCGCCGCGCCAGCGCAGGGCATCGGCGCGCTCGACCATGCCGACGAGGGCGCCGTCGTCGCCGACGACCGGATAGGCGCGGTGCGGGTGGGTGGGATCTTCGAAGAAGGCGACGGCTTCGCCGACCGAGGTGGCGGCGGAAAGCGTTGCGACCTTGCGCACCATGATGTCGGAGGCGCGGGTCAATTCGAACGGATCGGTGCCGTATTCGCGGGTGACGTGCTGGCCGCGGCGGGCGATCTTCTCGGTGAGGATGGAGCGGCGGAGCAGCAGGACGGTGACGGCATAGGCGCTGACCGTGGCAACGAAGATCGGCAGCAGCAGGTGGAAATCGCCGGTGAGCTCGACGGCGAACATGGTGCCGGTCAACGGCGCGCGCATGGTGCCGCCCATCATGCCGGCCATGCCGAGCAGTGCCCAGATCGCCGGATCGCCCGGCAGGAGCAGGCCGACGAGCCAGCCGAGCGCGCCGCCGAGGATGAGCAGCGGCGCCAGCACGCCGCCGGACGTGCCGGAGGACAGCGCCACGAGCCAGACGACGGCCTTGACGAGCAGGATGGCGACAACAGCCTGCAGTGTCAGCGGGCTGACCAGCAGGTCGTCGATGACGTCGTAGCCAACGCCGAGGGCGCGCGGCTCAATGAGGCCGCCGAGACCGACGATGACACCGCCGATCGCCGGCCACCACATCCAGTGGATGGGCAGACGCTCGAACCTATCCTCAAGCGCATAGAGCAACGCCGTGAAGAGGCCCGATTGCAGACCGGAGAGCACGCCGATGCCGATGCAGATGAGCAGGCCCCACCAGGGCAGGTTGAAATCGAGATCGGCCGGAAACAGCGGCGTGGTGCCGAACAGCCAGGGGCGCCAGGCGATGGAGGCCGCCGAGGCCGCGGCGACGGGAATGAAGCTGCGGGGCTTCCATTCGAACAGCAGCAGTTCGACGGCAAGCAGCACGGCGGCGAGCGGCGTGCCGAAGATCGCGGTCATGCCGGAAGCGGCGCCGGCAACGAGCAGCGTCTTGCGTTCGGCGGCGCTGAGGTGGAAAAGCTGCGCGAACAGCGAGCCGATGGCGCCGCCCGTCATGATGATTGGGCCTTCGGCGCCGAACGGGCCGCCGGTGCCGATGGAAATGGCCGAGGACAGCGGCTTCAGCACCGCGACCTTGGGCGACATGCGGCTGCCGCCGATGAGAATGGCCTCGATGGCTTCGGGAATGCCGTGGCCGCGTATCTTTTCCGAGCCGTAGCGCGCCATGAGGCCGATGGCGAGGCCGCCGAGCGCGGGCGCTGCGACCATCCACGGGCTGCGGGTGACATTGGCCATCTGCACGGCGTCGAAACCGATGCGGCCGAACCAGACGAGGTTGGAGACGAGCGCGATCAGCTTGGCGAGGAACAGGGCCGCAAAGGCGCCGCCGGTGCCGACGAGCAGCGCCATGGCGATCAGCATGAGCACGCGCCTGTCGGTCGTGAAATCGCCGAGCGAGTGCCGTCCGCCCTCCCCCTTGCTGGCTTGCGGGCGAAACTTCGACGATAGTACAGCGGCGCGCATGGAAACCTTCTCGCTCGGCCAGATGTGATGAGAAACGTCCCGCGGCAGACTGCACGCGGGACGACGATGCGAGATATATCGTGTTACGATACAAATCAATATCAACTAAGGTAAGGGCAGCTATGCAACCAGCTGGAACGTCCACCGATGTGCTGACGAAGGCCGATTACGAGGCCCTGGCCGAATTGCGCCACGCCTTGCGGCGCTTTTCCGCGTTCAGCGAAGGTGCCGCCAAGGAGGCCGGGTTGCCGCCGCAGCAGCACCAGGCGCTGCTGGCGATGAAGGGGGCGCCGGAGGACCAGGCGGTGACCATCGGTGCGCTGGCCGAGCGGCTGCTGATCGCGCCGCAGACGGCGACGGAACTGGCTGACCGGTTGGCGGAAGCGGGATTGGTTGAGCGCGAGGCCGACCCGACGGACAGGCGGCGGCAGGTGCTGAAGCTGACGGAGAAATCCGAGGAAGTGCTGGCTCACCTCAGCAAGGTGCACTTGCGGGAAATCCGGGACATGGCGCCCCGGCTCATCGGCGTGTTGCAGGCGTTGGCGACGCGTTGAGGGGGTTGAGGAGTTATATAGAGCTTCGCAAGGAAGCTGGACCCCGGATTAAATCCGGGGAGGACTCGTTGAGGGACCGATAGAGATCGATAGATCCTGCTTGGTCTCACCCCCTCCCCAACCCTCCCCGCAAGGGGGCAGTGTTTATTTTGGACTCTCGATGAGATGCCGGTTGAAAAAGAGGTCGAGGGTGATCTCCAGCATGGAGTGGCTTTTTGAGAAGCGCTTT